>Ga0065721_10049706_pt1 | contig 28404 bp, 24 predicted proteins | sample Mesricmetagenome_FD_59108 | JGI IMG/M metagenome (GOLD analysis project Ga0065721, IMG submission 59108) | Mesophilic microbial community from rice straw/compost enrichment Sample: eDNA_1 v2 (version 2) | ecosystem: Engineered > Solid waste > Grass > Composting > Bioreactor | place: USA: Davis...
TTCTTTCAAGATCGAGATGATCTGGGTTTCGGTAAATTTCGATTTTTTCATAGTCCACTCCTCGTGATATCTTGCCAGATATCTACTTATGAGTGGTCCTCTTGTTGGGGGAGCTTACGGGCGGACCTTGTCTATACCTGACCTTGCAGAGCGGGCCTATTTGGCGGTGTTTATGGCTTGTATTCGCGCGGCATTGCGAGCTACACCATTTGGAAGATAGCGAATTGGCTAGAGTCGGAACCAGGATTTCTACATCATTTTGATCAATGCTTCCGGAGGTTAATCTCGAACTGCCGGAGCGGGCATCGTAAGTTCCTCCAATATGGGTCCACTTATTAGTAAAAATTCGATGAGAATAAGGTGATGAGTGGACCATGAAGAATCTAATTTTACCGAAATCCATTCATAGAGCCTGATAGAGGCGGAAGCGGGCTTTGCCATTGAAGCAGATGTGTTTCAATCGCAGGCTGTCGCGCAATAGTATTCTACTTGATTTGGCTTTTTTAGAGCGTGCGAGGTTTTCATATGGAATATCGTCAAGATATACAGATTATGCGGGGGATCGCTGTATTGCTTGTCGTTTTGTTTCATATGGATTTGAGGCTTCTTGGTGGAGGATTTTTAGGGGTTGATGTATTTTTTGTAATCAGTGGCTTTTTAATGGCATTGCTCTATAAGAGAGGGAATGCCATTGAGTTTTATCTGCGGCGAGCTCGCAGATTGTTACCTGCATATTTTTTTGTGGTAATTGCGACTGTTTTGGCCTCCACTTGGCTAACTCTACCATATGAGCATGATCAGGTGGTTCGGCAAGGGGTTTTTGCATCTTTTTTTGCATCTAACATAGGCTATTGGATGCAAAATTCTTATTTCAGTAAGGTGGAATTCAATCCACTTTTACACTTGTGGTCTTTAGGCCTGGAAATACAGTTCTATCTCTTATTTCCTTTCCTTGTTTGGTTGCATTTCCGTAATAAAGTTGCACTGTTTGCTATCTTTTTGGGGTCTCTACTGGGGTGTTTGGCATTGATTGGCATAAGTCCTAAGACAGCCTTTTTTATGATGCCATTGAGAGTTTGGCAGTTTCTATTGGGTTCTCTAGTGGCATATTATTTAACTGAAGGCGGGGCAATTGTTGCGCCGCGCCCCACAGTGGGCTTGACGGCTCTGCTATTGTTGATCTCAACAGTAATGTTTTTTCCGGTAAATGGAACGCTTGCTAATCCAATTTGGGGGCATCCAGGTGTTGCTGCGATGGTGGTAACTGTAGCTATGGCATTGATACTGTGTTTTGGATTTCCAAAATGGCTTGAGCTTGGATTGCTGGGGCGGATCTTAAAAAGATTGGGTGATTGGTCTTATTCTATTTACTTGGTTCACTTTCCAATTATAGTATTGATGTTATATCAGCCATTTTCTGGCACGTTAATGTCGCCAACCAGCATATCTCAGGCGATAAGTATCGTTCTTCTTATACTTGTGTTCACAGCTCTGTCATACAGCATCTTCGAGCGAGGGGGATATTGGGCGGGGCAAGGTTTTTTGAGGGTGGTATATGCAATTGCTGCGGTAACAATGGTTGCTCTGGTGTCGGCACATTTAAATCGATGGAATTATACAGAGCAGCAGAAAAATGTGTTTGCAGCTTTTTTTGATCGAGGTCCAGCTCGTTGTGGCAAGCTTATGAGAATTTTCAGTCCACAGGCGGTAGTGTGTGAGTTGACTAGTGGGTTGTCTGAGGATGCGCCTGCGCTGCTTCTTATTGGTGATAGTCATTCGGATTCCATAAAAACGACGTTCGTAGATGTTGCTCGTCAGCACGGATGTAGAGTTTTTTTTACGGTTTCCAATTCTCCGTTGATTGGGAAGCCTGGGCGAGACAAAGTTCTGGCAATCTCCCAAAAATTGGATGTCTATGGCATTGTTTTGCATTACGCGACACATAATGTAGATAGGGCATACTCATCTGGATTTATAGACCAAGCGCGTGATCTTGGTATGCAGGTTGTGTGGTTGTTGCCAGTGCCTATATATGGAGATTCTGTGCCTAAAATGATCTGGAACAAATTTTCAGAAAATACAAATTTTCATCCCTTTCCTCAGAATGCGCAGGCAGTTCAAGCCTTTAAGGAAACGATAATGTTGGCTGGTATCAAAACTTTTGATACGTTTCCAACGTTTTGTTCGGATCAATGCGATGTTATGGATGATTCGATGCGTCCGTTTTACTTCGATGACTCCCATTTGACATTGACTGGGGCGGAGCGCTTGTCACCTGTAATTACTGATCTAGTAAAATGGCTATCAGATCAATCAGAGCGAGAGTATGGTATTGCAGATTGATCGGGGAATCGATGATGGTAATCATCGTGTACAAGTCGAAAGCGGGATTACTGTAGCTGCTGCTCAATATGGGCTGCTGGGCACCTTACTACTTACTACAAAGTGGTATGTGTGGGTTGACACAACGTATCGAGCCGACTCAGCAAAGCCATACCATATCATCCAGTAATTTACCCATTCCCCATAACCCCTTATAATGCCTCGTTTATCTCGCTCCCCCCCTATACCCCGAGGTAGACCCATGCTGCGAATAGCCCAAGAGGCACTCACCTTCGATGACGTACTGCTGGTGCCTGGATACTCCACCGTTACGGCCAAGGATGTATCGCTCAAGACCCAGCTCACTCGTGAAATCACCATCAATATCCCCCTGATATCGGCCGCCATGGACACTGTAACGGAGTCCCGGCTTGCCATTGCCCTGGCCCAGGAGGGGGGGATAGGCATCATTCACAAGAGCATGTCGATCGAGCAGCAGGCAGCGGAGGTGCGGGCTGTTAAGAAGTTTGAGGCGGGGGTCGTGAAGGATCCCATCACGATCGACGCAGATGCCACCATCAAAGAGCTCATTGCCTTGACCCGCCAGCACCGCATATCGGGGGTGCCCGTGCTGCAGGGGGGCAATCTGGTTGGCATAGTTACCGGGCGGGATGTGCGCTTTGAGCCGAATATGGACGCCAAGGTGGCAAGCATCATGACACCCAAGGACAAACTGGTGACGGTGAGGGAAGGGGCCTCGGCAGCCGAAATTCGGTCCTTGCTGCACAAGCATCGGATAGAGAAGGTGTTGGTGGTGAATGACCGGTTCGACTTGAAGGGGTTGATCACCGTCAAGGATATCAATAAGGCGGAGATGTTCCCGAACGCCTCCAAAGACAGTGACGGCAGCTTGCGGGTGGGGGCCTCCGTGGGGACCAGTCCTGATACAGACGACCGCGTTGAGGCTCTGGTGGCTGCGGGTGTGGATGTGCTGGTGGTGGATACCGCCCACGGCCACTCTCGCAACGTACTTGAGCGGGTCAAGCGTATCAAAGAGCTCTATCCCAAAGTCCAGGTGATTGGTGGCAATATCGCTACCGGAGAGGCCGCTCTGGCCCTGGTGGAAGCTGGGGCGGACGCGGTCAAGGTCGGTATAGGCCCTGGCTCCATCTGCACCACTCGAATAGTGACAGGTGTGGGTGTACCGCAGATTTCTGCCATTGCCAATGTCGCCAGCGCACTCAAAGGCACGGGGGTGCCGGTAATAGCAGACGGCGGTATTCGGTTCTCCGGCGATATTTCCAAGGCAGTGGTGGCAGGTGCCCATGCGGTGATGATGGGCTCCATGTTTGCCGGCACCGAGGAAGCCCCGGGCGAGGTGGAGCTGTATCAGGGGCGCACCTATAAGTCCTATAGAGGTATGGGATCACTGGGAGCCATGGCCAAAACCCAGGGGTCTTCTGATCGTTATTTCCAGGACTCCAGCCAGGGTATGGAAAAGCTGGTGCCGGAAGGCATTGAGGGGCGGGTTCCCTATAAAGGGCCGGTGAGTGCCATAGTGCACCAATTGATGGGGGGGTTGCGTGCCGCCATGGGTTATACCGGCTCTGTGGATATTGAGACCATGCGCAGCAAGCCGCAATTTGTCCGGGTGACTGCTGCAGGAATGGGTGAGAGCCACGTGCATGACGTCAGTATCACCAAAGAGGCCCCCAATTATCCGGTGGGTGGCCGATAAGTTTTTTTTCTTTTGAACACTTCTTCAACGAAAGCCCGCCTGTGCGGGTTTTCTCGTTTTTATTCCGCTAAATAATGGCAATAGCATGGCAATTGATATTCACGCGCAACGCATTCTGATTTTGGATTTCGGCTCTCAGTACACACAATTGATTGCCCGCCGTGTCAGGGAGATCGGGGTTTATTGCGAGATTCATGCATTCGATATGTCCGAACAGGCGATCCGCGAATTTTCCCCCAGCGGCATTATTCTCGCGGGCGGACCTGAATCGGTTACGGAACTGGGGTCGCCTCGAGCCCCACAGGTTGTCTTTGATATGGGTCTGCCCGTTTTGGGGATCTGCTATGGCATGCAGACCATGGCGGAGCAATTGGGAGGAAAGGTTGCCGGTTCCAATGTGCGTGAATTCGGCTACGCGCAAATAAAAGTCGAACAGCAGAACGATCTGTTCAAGGATATCCAAGATCATGTGGCGCAAGACGGTAAAGGCTTGTTGGATGTCTGGATGAGCCACGGTGACAAGGTCACACAAATGCCTGAGGGTTTTATTTGCATTGCTTCGACACCCTCATGTCCTATAGCTGCCATGGCGCATCCACAACGCCGTTTGTACGGTGTGCAGTTTCACCCGGAGGTGACCCATACCCTGCAGGGCAAAAGGATGATGGAGCATTTTTTATTTGACCTGTGTCATTGCGAGCCTCTGTGGACCCCGGCGAATATTGTCGAAGACGCCATTGCCAAAGTCCGACAGACAGTAGGCAGTGACAAGGTGCTTTTGGGGTTGTCTGGAGGCGTGGATTCCTCTGTAGTAGCTGCGCTTTTGCATCGGGCCATTGGCGACCAACTCACCTGTGTTTTTGTGGACAATGGTTTACTGCGCAAAGATGAAGGTGATCAGGTGATGGCCATGTTTGCCAAAAATATGGGCGTCAAAGTGATTCGTGCGGATGCCGAGTCGCGTTTTCTCAGCAAGCTTGCCGGAGTAACGGATCCGGAGCAAAAGCGCAAAATCATCGGTAATACTTTTATTGAAGTATTCGATGATGAAGCGGCGAAATTAAAAGATGTGAAATGGCTGGCCCAGGGCACCATTTATCCGGACGTCATAGAATCTGCCGCCGCCAAAACTGGCAAAGCACATGTCATTAAATCCCATCACAATGTGGGTGGCCTGCCGGAGGATATGGCTTTCAAACTGGTGGAGCCGCTGCGGGAATTGTTCAAGGATGAAGTGCGCAAAATCGGTCTCGAACTGGGGCTGCCGTATGACATGGTCTATCGACATCCATTTCCCGGTCCCGGCCTGGGAGTGCGCATACTCGGCGAAGTCAAAAAAGAATATGCGGATTTGCTGCGTGAGGCGGATGCCATTTTTATTGAGGAACTCCACAAGGCGGATTGGTACCACAAAACCAGCCAGGCGTTTGCCGTATTTATGCCGGTCAAATCCGTGGGTGTGGTGGGGGATGCGCGGCGTTACGCCTGGGTGATCGGTCTGCGCGCAGTGGAAACCGTGGACTTTATGACGGCGCGCTGGGCGCATTTGCCCTACGAGTTGTTGGAGACCGTCTCCAACCGCATCATCAACGAAATCTCCGGCGTATCGCGGGTGGTTTACGATGTTTCCAGCAAACCGCCCGCGACCATAGAGTGGGAATAAATATTGCGGGCAAATTCCGACAGGAACATTGCCAAGCGGAGACTGGACCCCGGCAGTTCGGTGAAAATTTCACAGATTTACCGTCTGTCGGGAGTTTAAGATCCTGCTCAGAGGCAAGTCATAAGCTTGGAATATGGCGCCTTATGGTTATGGGAAGACTGTCTAGCATTGGCTTTGATGATAATGGAATCACAAGCTAAGTTTAAAAAATCATATTCCTTGCCTGTTAAACAAGTTGGAAGCGCTTGTTACCCAGGTGTAGGTTGACCAAATTCGCGCGGCAGGGCTATGCCAGCCGGAGAGGATAGAAACATGAATTTTGATACGTGGGCTGTAGATTTGGATTCCGCATCCGCAGTTCATCCCAGCGGGTTTAAAGTGGCGGTTGAAGGGGATCTCTGCAATCCGTCCGCTGTACATCCGGGCAAGTTTCCTGAGGGCCTGACGGCGGTGGAGCAGGCGCGTTTGCTGCGTTGTGGGATGGAGGCCATCATCAACATGGCGCAGAGTAAAAACTGGCGCCAGGATAGGACCCGATTCTCCCAGCGAGTGGCAGAACCCGCAGCGCCGGCCTATAAGCCGACCCGCAAGGTGTTGTCTTTAAAGAAATAGGGCAATCTCAGCTGGCGGACAGGGCTTTGCCGACCAGATTTTTCATGGCATCACTCAGCGGAATCGTCAGCGCGGCCGCTTGGCCTTTTTCCGACATTTTTGCCCAGGTTTTGCGGATGATATCGATGAGCTTCTGCTCATCGTGCTTATTGGCGAAGTCTTCCAGGTAATAACGGATAAATACCAGGCAAATCACATCTTCCAGACATTGGGTTTCAGGGTCGCGCCCCAGGCCGCGTTTCTGTACCAGATACTGGGTTCGCTTGATATCTTCATCACCATAGCCCGCCTGCCGCATCAGTTCCCCGACGCGCCTGGCGTGGAACAGCCCCAGTTCCGCGCGCCACTGTTTATAACCAGTACGGCCTTCCGGATAGGCATCGCGCGGGCTGGTCCAGCGCTCAATATGCTGACCCCGCGCCGCCAATTGCAGATGTTCTGAGGCGTTTGGCTGGAATTCCCTGAGGCAGGTCGTCATGCGTTCTGCATAGAGCAGTTCTTTGGGGCGGTGGCTGGTGCCATCAAATTCCAGGTTCGGGTCGCAGGTATTGGCCGCGTCTATGAGCGTTATGGCTTTGACAAAAGGCGTGGTCATGGAAGATCCGTTCTCACTGGTCGCGAAAGAGCTCAATTCTTTTCGGTGGAAAAAGCCAGATTGCGCAGCGCCGTCATATCCGTGATAAGTACATGCTTTTTGTCCAATTGGATAATGTTTTGTTTGTGCAGTCGCCCCATGACCCGGCTGACGGTCTCTATGGTCAATCCCAGGTAATTGCCTATATCCGAGCGCGACATGGGGAGATAAAACTCCTCCGGTGACAGCCCCCGGCTCTGATTGCGGGCGGAAATGCTCAATAACAGCGAGGCAATGCGCTGGTCGGCGTTGTTTTTGCTCAGCAGGGTGATGAGTTGCTGATCACTGGTGATCTCTTTGCTCATCAGCTGGAAAAAACGGCGCTGGAGATTGGGCAGTTGGACGCTCAGCTCCTCCAGGCGGGAAAAGGGGATTTCACAGACGGCCGAGGTTTCCAGGGCAATGGCCGCGTTGGAGTGGGTGTTGGTGGCCAGCCCGTCCATACCAATGATTTCCCCCGGCAAGTAAAAGCCGGTGATCTGTTCCTGGCCGTCCTGGGTGATGCTGACGGTTTTGATGGCGCCGGAGCGCACAGCATAGACTGACCGGAACTTCTCCCCCGCGTGGTAAACCCGCTCGCCCTTTTGGATAGGGCGCCCCCTCTGAATGATCTCATCCAGGCGGCTGATGTCCTTCAGTTCCAGACTGATCGGCAGGCACAGGGTATTGAGTCGGCAACTGGAGCAGTTGATCTGCGGGATGGAGTGGCAATGAGGGGATGATGCTTGATTGGCCATTTTGCGCCTGCGGCTTTGAACAGATAACGGAAGAGCTCTGCAACATCCGTGGACAGCAAAACCGTTAAAAAGTGTGAACTGAAGGATAGGGGAATGGCGAAGGACTTGTCAAAAGATTGCACTTTTTTGAGGCTTCGGCAGCGGCTCAACGACAGGTGGCAACCGGTAGACCGCTGGTTTGCACCCGGCTCTGGTAGCTTTCCGGGGTGATGAAGTTGAGGGTGCGCAATGCCCCAAACTGGCTGGTGGCACCTGGGCCCAGACGAACACAGTCCACCGGCCGTCCGTGCAGCGGAGAGTGGAATTGCAAAATGGTGGAGGGCGGCTGCAGATAGTAACCAAACTGCATCAGCAGTGCCGTCAGACCTTCGGGATTGACCCGCTTGAAGGGCTCCTGGAGAGAAGGGTGAAAGCTCAGGGTAGAGGGCCTGATAAAAGACAACAGCTCCATCAGCCGCATCATGAAGTCGTTGTTTTCCGAGGCGAAGTCCAGTTGCAGGCTGATGTAGGGGAATTTGAAGTCCTGCAGCAACTGCTTGAGGTTCTGGAGTTGTTGCAGCTCGAAGTCCTCGGGTACGCGTATCTGTACGTGATTGAATTCCAGACCTTTGAGTAGGGCAATGTTTTGGCGTGAAAAATCACCTAGAGCGAGCGTGACCGTGTGTTCCACGTGGTGGCCCTTGATGAGTTTCAGGTTCTGCGCCACCGCATGCACCAACTCGGTCAGGGCTGGGGCGTCCATAAGTGTAAAGGGTTCATTGATCCAGATGCGGTTGACGGGGCGCCGGCCCAGATACTTGTTCCAGGCGCGCAGTTCCCTCACCAGATTTTGATAGCGGAAGCGTTCCTGGGCGTATTCTTCGCTCCAGGTGCGCAGCACGGCGCAGTCTATTTCCAGACCGAGCGGGGATATGTTGTTGCGCAGTTGACAGTTCAGCAGCTCCAGCACGATTTCCTGTGCTATGTGGGGCTCGCTGCAGGCACTGTTAACAGGTGTGGGATCATCGGGTTTCATAACCCAGAAGTGTAGGACGGCCCCCGGGGTTTGTCTTGACGCAGGTCAACTGGTCAGACGAGCTGTGCAAAATAGGCCATCACTGTCCTGCTGGCGGGACCATAGTGGCTTTCGGCAAAACTTGAATGGCCGGCACTGGGTTCCAGATTCAACTCCACCGTATGGGCGCCACAGGCGCGGGCCAACTGTACAAAGCCGGCCGCGGGGTAGACCTGACCGGAGGTGCCTATAGAGACAAACAGATCGCAGCGGCTGAGGGCGGTTTCTATCTCATCCATATGCAGGGGAATTTCGCCAAACCATACGATATGCGGGCGCAGCCCCCCGGCTTTGTGGCAGCAGGGGCAAAGGGTTTCGGTGGTGATGTCTGCGGTCCAGGGCACGACTTTCTGGGTGTGGCAGCAACGTGCTTTCAAAAGTTCGCCGTGCATATGCAGGAGATTGCGGCTGCCGGTGCGTTCGTGCAGATCATCAACGTTCTGGGTGATAAGGGTGAAGTCGCCTTCGAATCTGCGCTCAAACTCCGCCAGCGCCTTATGGGCTTCATTGGGCTGTGCCTCTGAGATCAGTTGCCGCCGTCGCGCGTTGTAGAACCGTTGCACCAGCTCCGGGTTGCGGTCGAAGGCCTCGGGTGTGCAGACATCCTCCACCCTATGGTTCTCCCAGAGTCCATTGTTGTCGCGAAAGGTTTTGATGCCGGATTCGGCCGAGACGCCGGCGCCAGTCAGCACCACGATGGACTTGTAGTGGGGCATGATCAACCTCGCTTTTTGTGGGACAGTTTTTTCAGTTAGGGCGCAGGGGATTCGCTTCGCGCGCCGCGGGACTCTACATATTCCAGTGCCTCGTTCACCGCTTTGGCGACTTTATCGAGAATTTCGTCGTGTTCCACGGGGGAGAGAAAGAAGGTCATATCCACATCGTGGCGCACATAGCGGGGCGGCAGCCGGTTCAGCGCCACACAGGCCACATCGGCCATAAAGTTGGCATCCGTAGCGGCGCGATCACTGGCGCGCTGTAGCTGCTCGAATACCAGCCGCTCGTAATAGTTGTGGACAGAGCCGTGGGGCGATTCTGCATCAGCTGTGCGATGTGGCGTTATGAGCATGGATTTTCACTCCTGGCCGGATTTCACCGCAACCTTGTTATGGAATGGATCTAAGTCTAGCCGTCCTCAAGCCCGATTGCGTCCCAGGTTCCGGATGAGAAACCGCGCTGGATGCAGAGCGAGGATCTGATCCCGGGGCAGGGGGAGCGGATGGTTGGCAATCAAACTGGCCAGATATTCGGCGCACAGGGGCGTGTAAGCCAAGCCCCTGGACCCGTGCCCGAGGTTGATAAAAAGTCCCGGATGATAGACGCCGGGTTGTTCCAATGGTGCTTTGGCGTTCTGCCGTAATGCAGCGAAGCGATCAAGCATGGCGTCCGCATCCGCCAATGGGCCAACAATGGGCAGGTAATCCGGGGTGGCACAGCGAAAACTGACGCGCCCTTGATCCAGATTGCTCACACTAAGCCCGGACAAAACGGGCGAGAGATCTTCGGCATTCTTGAGGTTTTGCTGATGCTCTTCCCATTTCAGCTCCGCATCTTCCACTTTGAGTACAAACGATGCCCCTGTGCAGTGATAGCCGCCGCGGGCGGGGGCTATATAGCCATCGCCGCAGAGCACGGTTTTCAGGCGCTGTGATTCCGGCGTGGCTGTGGCCTGGCTGACCTGTCCGCGGATCTTGTTCAGCGGCAGGTGGGCAGACTGTTCAAAGCGCTTGGCGCTGTAGGCGCAGGCGATGACCAGCGCTGGGCTGGCGTGTATGAGGTTTCCGGCAGCGTCCATCAACTGCCACTGGGTGCCGCTCCTGTGCAGGCTGGCCACCTGCGTGTTGCTCCACAGTCGAATCAGCGGATGCTGTGTCAAGGCCCGGCAGAGCTCCGGTGGCACCAGCCAGCCGGCCGCAGGAAACCAAAGCGCGCCTGAGTTCAGCGGAATATCTGCCAATTCCTCCGCCTGTGATTTATCCAGCCAGAGCAGCAATTCGGGCGATTGCTCAAATAGCGCGGCTATCTGCTGCAATTGGGACTCATGCTGGGGATTCTCCGGCAATTGCATCAGGCCGCAGGGATCTCCGTGCTGACGGAAGAGACCGGTGCTGTGATAGAAGCGGCAGGCATAGAGATAGGCGCTGAGGTTGAAATCCGCAAGCGCGCCGGCTTTGTGGGAAAGGCGGCTGTAGAGAATGCCCGCAGGATTGCCGGAAGCGCCGGCTCCGGGGGTGAATTGTTCGATCAATGTGACCGAGATGCCTTTTTGCGCCAGTGCCCAGGCGGTATGGCAACCGGCCAGCCCTGCACCTATGATGGCGACTTCGGTGGGCGGCCCGCTTACAGGTTCCACCAGATGCCAGCTAGGGTCGGCCGCTGAAACCGGGGCAGGGGCCCTGTACTCAGCCAGTTGGCCGCACAACATGTCCCGCTTGGTGCCATATCCCGGCACCTTGTTTACCTGGAATCCAGTCTCCATCAAGCCGCGTCTGACAATGCCGGCAGCGGTGAAAGTGGCAAAGGTGGCGCCGGAGCGGCTGAGGCGGGCCATAAGGCTGAACAGCTCAGGGGTCCACAGGTCCGGATTCTTGGCCGGTGCAAAGCCGTCGAGAAACCAAGCGTCTACCAATCCATGATGCGCCGGTTCGCCGGTCTGGATGTAAGGACCTAAGCCGGCCGTCAGCGCCAGGACCTGCTCACCCGGCTGACGTATGGGCAGCAACTGCGAAAAGCCTTCCAAGGCATCGGCATAAATAAGAGTGAGTTGGACCCTGCCGAAATTCAGCCGATGCTGGCCGCGGGCGTCCACGGGAGGATATTGACTGAGCAGTTCGGCGGACAGGTCGCTCAGCTCAGGCCACAGCTGAAGTGCCCGGGCGAGATCCGTGGGGTTGAGGGGGAATTTCTCCACGCTGATAAAGTGCAGACTGGCGTGGGCCGGCGCGTGGTCGCGCCACATCTGCCAGGCGGCGAGAAAATTCAGCCCCGTGCCAAACCCGGTTTCCGCAATGGTGAAGACCGCGTTTGCTGGCAGTGTCTGCCAACGACCGGGCAGTTGGTTGTGCTGCAGGAATACGAAGCGTGTTTCGTTTATGCCACTGTTTTTCGAGAAGTAGACATCGTCGAACTGGCTGGAGATCGGCTGGCCCTTGTCGTCCCAGATAAGCGCCGCTGTGCGGCTTTCTTCTGTCATGTGAGTCCGAATTCCACAAGCAGCTGATCGCACCAGCGGGCGATGCGCTCCGGGGAGAGATCGAACTGGTTTTCCTCATCCAGGGCCAGGCCAACAAAGTATTCGCTATCAGCTGTCAGGGCTTTGGAGCTTTCGAATTCGTAGCCTTCATTGGGCCAGTAGCCCACCAGTGTCGCGCCCAGTTCCTCCAGCTTGGCATGCAGGTAACCCATGGCGTCCAGAAACCATTCCGGATAGCCCACCTGATCCCCCAGTCCGTAGAGTGCTACCTTCCGGCCGCGCAGATCCAGGCTGTCCAGCTCCGGCCATATTTCCTCCCAGTCTTCCTGCAGCTCTCCGTAATCCCAGGTGGGAATGCCGAAGATCAGGTGGTCATAGAATTGCGCGGTGATTATGGGAGTATTGGCGATATTGAACAGATCCACCCGTTCTGCGCCCAGGCGGTCGCGGATTTTCTCCGCGGCCATCTCCGTGTAGCAGGTGGAACTGCCGTAAAACAAACCTATAGGTGCCCGTGTGCTCATGGATCAGGGGTTCTCACAATAAACGGCTCCACTCCAAAGCCCACTGTTGGGCCTCGGTTGTGGGATCGTCCACGTAAATCGCGTCCAGTACCAGTGGCTCTCCCAGTCTCTGGGCGCCCAGATCGGCCAGAGCCTCATCCAAGGTTCTGCCGGCCTGAGCGAAGTTGGGATAGGAGCTGTCGCCCAGATTGACCAGGCCGTAGCGTCTGCCGGAGATTCTGGGGAGGTCGTTCTTCAGGTGCTCATAGAAGGGCACTATGTTCATGGGCAGATCGCCCATGCCGGTGTTGGAGGTGCAGATCAGCAGGACTTCATTTGGATCTCTATCCAGCTGGCCCTTTTGGAAGGCCATATTGAGCCTGACCTGATGCCCGCAGCTGGTCAGTGTCTGCTGCAGGTCTTGGGCCACTTGCTCTGCGGTGCCCATCACGGAGCCCACGATGATTTGAATATCTGCCATGGAGAAGGTCGGATGTATAAGGGGGCGTTATCTTAGAGCGCCCAATGCGGGGGTTCAAATAAATGGCGAGGGGTGCGATGAAAAAGCTGGCCCGCGAGGGGCGGGCCAGAGGGGGCGTTGATTACTGCTTAATAGGACGGCGATGTCTTGCTACCCAGGCGCTGCCCAACAGCATCAGGAACAGCCAATCCAGGCTGCCGCCGCCAGTGTTCTGACCCGGATTACCTGTGCCGGATGAGCTGGACGATGAGCTTGAGGAGGAGCTGGAAGAAGATGTGCTGCTGGAGCTACTTGAGCTGGAAGTTGAGCTCGAGCTGCTGGAGCTTGACGAACTGGAACTGCTGGACCCTGATACCGAGCGCACCACTATGCCGCTGAGGGTACCGTTGTCGGTGGTGGCAGTGACCTCGATGGTAAGACTGGTGTCGTTCACTGTGGTGTTGAAGGTCGGTGAATAGGCCACATCATGGCCCACCTGCTGGAACAGGTCCAGGTTGGTGATCACCGGCGTGCCCTCTATGGCCACGCTGAATGAGCGGCGGCCGGCTGCCGTTTGGTAGATCTCCGCCATATTCAGTTCCACACTGTAATTGCCGTTGGGTACACGGATGTTGTAGGTGAAGTCCCCATAGCGCTCGCTCTGGAATATGGCGCTGCCGTTGGCAATGGTATCGGTAGTGGAATTGGGTGCACCACCTGAGAAGTCGCGGTCCGCTTCGTAATAGACATCCTTGTAGGAGAGTCCCGCCTGAGTGGATCCCGCGTTGATGGCGGCCACTACGTCGGGAGGATTGGGGGGGATATATCCGGGGGTATCGGGTGTGACTTTGCACACTTCATTGCCGTTTTGCGTGCCCCAGCCGTCCTTGTCCGGATCGGCGCTGATATCACAACAGACGGGATAGCCATCCGTAGTCGTGCCACAGCTGACCGGTCCCGTATCGAATTTGACCAGCTCCAGCATCTTTTTGGCGTAACGCTGACCCATGATGCGCACGGCCGCCGAGTCCCAGTGGTACTGGTCGAAGATCGCGAGGGTGACGCCGTTTTCCGGGCCTGCGGACACCACGTGGGCGTTGGGGACCACATTGGGCAGCTGATTGATATAGGTGTTATGGCTCCGGCAGCATCCGGGATAGGGCAGTTCTCCCGCGATAAAAGGGCTGTTCTCCGGTGTGAGGCCCAGATCGCGGCGCAGGTCGCTGACAAAGGTATTGACCTTCTGCGGCCAGTCGGACTGACCGGAGTTGCTCTCACCCTGGTGGAAGATGAAACCTTTGATAACACCCACTTCCTGGGCTTTCTTGGCGAGGTCCATGATCCAGAGGTAACCGCCGCTGTTGCCGTTGTTGGGTGCGCCGGTTACACCATCATAGGGCGGTCTGCAGTCTCCACCGCAGTTTTTCATAAAGTATTCGATTTTGGCGCCGCCGTAGGCAGCGCCTACCAGTCCTATCTTGATGTTGGCAGGGGCGCGTTCCGCGATATAGTCGCCAAAGGTGTCACCGGGACCCAGACCGCCGCCGTTGCGCGGGCAGCGGATGAGGGTGGGCGTGGCCGAGCGCCAGGTGCCGTAGGTCAGGCCATTGCCGCAGGTTTGGCTCTGCAGTACCTGCACCCGCGGATGGGAGGAGTTGTCCTGAGACTGGATGGGCGCCGCGCCCTCCATGTTCGACTGGCCCAGCATCAAGTAAATATGAAAGTTGGGATCCGGCGCACTCCATCCCAGTGTGGGCAGAGTCATCAACCCGCCAAGGAGTGCCAGTGTTCCAATGAGCTTTTTATTCATATGGATCTCGGTGTCATTGCGCAATTATTGTTTGGAAATCCGGCGATCGTCGGTGTTGATGATCGTTTGTGGATCCCGTTTTTTAGCACCCGTATCAAATAATAAACTCCCGATCAAGTCCACTGCTTTGTGTTTGTTTGCACCATAATTGTGATGCCGGTAGCAGTGAAAACGGGGGGTTGGATTGAGCATCCACTCGTGAGATTCATCCGATGATTGCCGCAGATTTTTCATCAGTATTTGCAGCAGGGAAATGAATCATCTTTTATCTCTCAATTTTTTTCTGTTTTTAACCGGGATTTGCTGGAAGGGTGTTGGTGCAAAGAATGTTATGATCGAGCCCGTTTTGCGGTGAAAACGGTTGCAGTGAAAAGTGAGGGCTATGCAGACCTGGTACGTCTATATTATTGCGACCGAAAGATCCCACTATTACGCCGGGATCACCACGGATCTGGCGCGGCGCTTTCAAGAACATTGCGACACCCATGAAGGCAGGACGGGCGCCAAAGGAGCGAAATTTTTTCGCTTGCAAAAACCTGTGGCCATTGTGTATTCCCGCAGCTTCGGCAGCCGTGCAGAAGCTTCCCGTCACGAGCGGGAAATAAAATCTTTGTCCAGAGCAAAAAAAGAGATGTTGTTGAGTCTATGAGATTTCATTATCTGCAGCATGCCGAAGGTGAGGATATAGGCAATATGCGAGGCTGGTTCGCGGAGCGGGGATGGCAGGTTTCCAGTACCCAGCTTCACAAAGGTGAGTCCCTGCCTTCCCAGGACAGTTTCGATTGGCTCGGCATAATGGGCGGTCCCATGAGCGCCTATGATGACGTTGTCTACAGCTGGCTGCCGCAGGAGAAGGACTTTATCCGTACAGCCATAGAGTCCGGAAAAATTGTCATAGGCATTTGTCTGGGCAGCCAGTTGCTGGCCAATGTCCTGGGTGCCCGGGTCTATAGGGCGCCACAACAGGAAATCGGCTGGTTCGAAATTCGCAAAAACCCGGACCTGGCCCCGGATATAGCGGACTGGTTGCCGGAGCGCGAAAGGTTTCTGTCCTGGCACGGGGATACTTTTGAGTTGCCGGATGGCGCTGTACTGCTGGCATCCTCTGATTGCACACGGCACCAGGGTTTTTTATGGGGGCAGAATGTGGTGGCCCTGCAGTTTCATCTGGAGGCTGTGGCCGGTACCCCAGAGGCATTCGATGCGGCGGAACCCTGCGCCCTGCCCGAGCCCGGACCTTATGTGCAGCCTTGGTCGAAGCTGTCTGGCGATGCGGATCTCTACCGCGATTCCCAGATCTGCATGTACCGGTTGTTGGACCATTTGCTGCGTAGAACATGAGTGGCGAATTCATTAACTTGAGGCATTTTTATGACATCCCTTAAGGATCAATTATTGAAGGCGGGTCTGATAGATCCGAAACAGGCCAAGCAGGCGGAGAAGGAAAAACGCAAACAGGATAAGCAGGCGCGTCGCACAGGTCAGTCAGCGGCGGACGAAATCAAGGAAGCCGCCCAAGCGGCGCGGGCCGCCAAGGCGGAGCGGGATCGGGAGCTGAATCGCCAGCGCAATCAGGAGGCGGAACAAAAGGCGATTCAGGCGCAGATCCGTCAATTGATCGAAAACAACCGCCAATCCCGGGAGTCAGGCCCGGCGGCGCTGGAATACAACTTCACCCACAATAAACTCATCAAAAAAATCCGCGTTTCCCCGCGCATTCACCGCCAGATCGTATTGGGTCATTTGGCGGTCGTCAGTTTGGGGGACAGCTACGAATTGGTGCCGCGCATAATCGCGCAAAAAATCGCCCAGCGCGATCCCGCTTGCGTACTTGTGGATAATTGGCAGACGCCCACGGCGGAATCCGTTCCCGAGGACGACCCCTATAAGGATTATGTGATTCCAGATGATTTGATGTGGTGATATGCCTGCGTCAGCTCACGTGCAGCCAGACGGCAAAATAGTGGCTGATGCTGCCCGCCAACACGAACACATGCCAGATCGCGTGAAAATAGGATTTGAGGTGATCGAACACGTAGAAGACCACACCGGCGGTATAAAAAATTCCCCCCGCCAGCAGCCACATAAAGCCTTTGGGTGACAGAGCCGCCATCAAGGGCTTGATGGCGATCAGGCACAGCCATCCCATCAGAATGTAAAAAGTGATGGCCAGGTACTCGCGGCGCGGTTTGAGCAGAGCGTCCAGGCTGATTCCGACTATGGCCAGGGTCCAGATGATCGCAAACAGCGTCCACCCCCAGGTCCCTTTCAGACTGACCAGCAGAAATGGCGTATAGGTGCCGGCGATCAGCAGATAGATTGCCGCGTGGTCGAATTTCTGGAATATCTCTTTCGCCCGCCCACGAAAACTGTGGTACAGGGTCGAAAGCAGATAGAGCAGAAACAGACTTGCCCCATAAACGCTGAAGGAAATGATCTTTAAGGTGTGCCCTTGCTGTGCTGCCTGGCTGATCAGGACCACCAGTCCGGCCAGTGCCAGCGCCGCACCCATGAGATGGGTAATGCTATTCAGTCTTTCGCCCTTGTACATCGGTTCCATTATCTTTTGTTGTGCGGTTGTTAGTCAGGCTAGCATCAGCGTGTAAAAGTTCCACTCTATTTTTCTCTTGCCGTTAATGTTCCGAGATTCCAAAAGGTTGGCGCCAGTTTCAAAAATTTAAAATTGCTCTTTCCAATCAAAGACTTCTGGCTGGGATTGAGAATCGGCATTAGGAATTTGCATTTCTGCGAATGACAGCCCGTCCGAGGGCTTGCAAGCGACGTGCCGGTTGAGAGGCAAATAGGAATTATCGGAAGAACGGTAGTGGTAGTCAGATATTGTGACGCACTACTTTTTTGCGCATCCTGGCGGATTAGATCACTGTAATTATTACACGCAAGTGTAAATAACCCGCGCAACGCGGGTTTTCTTTTGGGAGCGACTCACACGAGCAGCAGCGTGGACGGCGATGGTATATGGATTGCAATCGATTGGCCTATCAGGTGACACAGAGCACCGCGACGATAGGAATAACAAAACCCATGGCGACCATTCACCGTAATTATTCTGTGGGGCCTGAGGTGCTGCCAACCGGGGGAGTGCATTTTCGGGTCTGGGCTCCGGATGCAACGCAGGTGCACCTGATATTGGGGAAGCCGGACCATCTGGAGGACAGACCTTCAACGGTTGAAATGGAAGAGGAGGGTGCAGGCTATTGGTCTGTGAGGGTTGCCTCCGCTCAAGCTGGTATGTGGTATTTCTATGATGTAGGAAAGCCCGATTTATATCCGGATCCCGCCTCGCGATTCCAACCCGGTGGGCCACATGGAGCCTCGCAGATTGTGGATGCCTCGTCTTATGTCTGGCGGGACACTCAGTGGCGGGGAATCTCCGCACGCAACCGCGTTATTTACGAGATGCATATAGGAACTTTCATTGCTGAAGGAACCTATATCGCCGCCGCGCGGGAATTGACGGAGCTGGCGCAATTGGGCATCACCGTTATTCAAATGATGCCGGTGGTGGAATTCGCCGGAAAGTTCGGATGGGGTTATGATGGTGTGGATCTGTATGCACCCTACCATCACTATGGCACACCGGATGAATTGCGCTACTTCATAGATTGCGCCCACGACCCGGGCATAGGGGTGATCCTGGATGTGGTCTATAACCATTGCGGCAGTGTCGGTTGTTATCTGCAGGAGTTTTCCCAGCATTATTTTTCCTCACGCTATAAAAGCGAATGGGGAGCCACGTTTAATTTCGATGGCGATCAAAGTGCTCCTGTGCGGGAATTTATTATAGAGAACGCCGTTTACTGGATTCGGGAGTTTCACTTCGACGGATTTCGCCTGGATGCCACACAGCAGATTTTCGACAGTTCACGGGACCACATAGTGGCTGAGCTGGTGTGGGAGGCACGCAAGGCGGCCGGTGATCGCACCTTGTATATCATCGCGGAAAATGAGCCGCAGCAATGCCATTATCTGTATTCCCGGGAACATCAGGGGTTCGGTCTAGACGGTCTATTGAATGACGATTTTCATCATGCGGCCACCGCCGCCTTGAAAGGGTTCCGCGAGGCATATTTTTATGATTACAGGGGAAGTCCTCAGGAATTTGTCTCAGCCTTGAAATACGGATTCCTCTATCAGGGGCAGTGGTATGCGTGGCAAAAGCAGCCCCGCGGTACACCCAGTTTCGGCATCTCCATAGATCGATTCATACACTTTTTGCAGAATCACGATCAGGTGGCCAACACAGGTTTTGGCAAACGCCTGCACACGGCTGCACATCCGGGGCTCTACCGGGCATTTACCGCATTGTTGCTGCTCGGACCCGCCACGCCTCTGCTATTCCAGGGGCAGGAATTTTGCGCGGATTCCCCTTTTCTGTATTTCGCGGACCACCAGGGGGAATTTGCCGATCAAGTGTTCAAAGGTCGCAATGAATTTTTGCAACAGTTTTCTTCCCTGGCCGATTCTAACAGCACCGCTTATCTGACCCGGCCGGATGACGTCGCTGTATTCCAAAAGTCCAAGCTGGATTTTAGTCAGAGAATTGAGCATGCGGAAGCCTATAATCTGCACCGGGATCTGTTGCGGCTGCGCCGCGAAGATCCAGTTTTTTCTGGTGCAGAATTGGCGGGCGTGGATGGCTCCGTGCTGTCCGACAAGATTTTCATGCTGCGCTTTTTTTCCCGAGACGCGTCCCAGGACCGCTTGTTGCTGATCAATCTGCAGGGAGATTTTCCGCTGTCTCCCATACCGGAACCTCTGTTGGCTCCCCATCCGGAAACCCGCTGGCAGTTATTGTGGTGCAGCGAACATCCGCGGTACGGCGGCCGTGGTATGGTCCAGCCACAGACTGATGAAAATTGGATTTTGCCGGGCTTTGCCGCTGTGGTATTGCAGCCACACCCTTTTATGATGTCCAACATAAGGGGAGATAATTAAGATGATTACGCGCCCGACGGACTGGTCCACACCGATCACCGATGATGATGTGCCGGAAGAGGGGGCGCCTTTATCGCGGGAGTGGCTGGTGACCAATGGCTTGGGAGGATTCGCTTCCGGTACCATTCCCGGAATTCCCACCCGGCGCTATCACGGTTTGCTCGTCGCCGCTCTGCCAGCGCCCTTAGGGCGCACATTGATGCTGAATCATTTGCGTGAACAGCTCACCACTGCGGATGGTATCACAGTGAGTTTGAGCGAGCAGGAGACTAAAAATCATAAAGCGGATTTAAGTGGGTTTCGCTGTTTGCAGAGCTTCCATTTAGAAATGGGATTGCCGGTGTGGCGCTACGAGACCGGCGGCGTTGTTTGGGAAAAAAAATTATTTCTTCCCTACCAGCAGAATACGGTTCATATACGCTATCAACTGATTTCCGCCCGATCTCCCGCGCGTCTGACATTGCATCCGGCAGTCCATTTTCGTCCCCAGGAAGCGTCAGTGGACCAGATGTTCGTGCCTGTAAAGGATTATGTGCTGAGCGCACACGAGGATTTCTATGAATTGAGAGGCGGGGATTTTCCGCCACTGCGCTTGCGTTTACAGGGGCGTGACGCGGCTTTCATTGACCGCCGCCGTTGCGAAAATATTTTTTTCCGGCTGGAAAATGCGCGGGGCTATTCGGCAGTGGGCGAATACTGGAGCCCGGGCGCATTCAGTTTGGAATTGCAGGAAGGCGAGTCGGTGGTTTTTACCGCGTCCACCGAAAGCGCAGAAACCCTGCGGCTGTTGCCGCCGCACGAGGCTTATGAGGTGGAATTGAAGCGGCGCCACCACTTGTTGGAAATGGCACCACCCTGCGCGCGTTCGGGCGTTGCAGGTGAATTGGTGCTGGCGGCGGATCAGTTCATAGTCACACCCGCAGGGCGCGTGCAGGAGGCGGCTCTGGCCAAAGCCAGCGGAGAGGAAATCAAAACCATCATCGCCGGCTATCACTGGTTTACGGATTGGGGGCGGGACACCATGATCAGTCTGGAAGGCCTGACGCTGGCCACCGGACGACACCATGAGGCGCGTTACATACTGCGCACTTTTGCCAATTATGTGCGCGACGGTCTTATACCCAATATGTTTCCCGAGCACGACAAGCACGGCCTTTATCACACAGCGGACGCCACACTCTGGTTTTTCCACGCATTGCACCGCTATCTGCAAGTGACACACGATCAGGAAACCCTGCGGGCCATTCTGCCGAAACTGGTCTCCATAGTGGAGCATCATCTGCACGGAACACTCTTCAATATAAGAGTGGATGCCCGGGACGGTTTGCTGTATCAGGGAAAAGAGGGATATCAGTTGACCTGGATGGACGCCAAGGTCAATGACTGGGTGGTCACCCCCAGGCGCGGCAAGGCCGTTGAACTCAATGCGCTTTGGTATAACGCGCTGCAATTGCTAGCCAGTTGGCTGGACGAGGAGGATCCGGAACAGGCCACGGCGCTGAGGGAACACGCCGGGCGTGCGCGGGTGGCGTTCAATGAGCGCTTCTGGTATGAGCAGGGCGGCTATTTATACGATGTGATAGATGGCCCCCAGGGTGTGGATACCGCCTGCCGTCCCAACCAGATTTTTGCCATTGCACTGGATTACCCCATTCTCGAACCCCAATATTGGCCGGCGGTGTTGCAGGTAGTGCAGTCGCGGCTGCTCACCCCTGTGGGGTTGCGTTCTCTGGCGCGCGGACATCCGGAATATAAAGCCTGTTACAAAGGCGATTTGGTGACTCGCGATGCGGCTTATCACCAGGGGACTGTGTGGGGTTGGTTGATCGGGTCTTTTATCGATGCCTGGCTCAAGGTGAATCGCAATGACCTATCTGCTGCCAAGCAATTTCTGACGGGTTTTGAACAGCATTTGGGGGAGGCAGGCATAGGCACCATCAGCGAAATTTTTGATGCGGAGGAACCTTTCATGCCCAGAGGATGCATAGCCCAGGCGTGGAGTGTGGCGGAGGTGTTGCGCTGCTTGGTGAAATGCGGCGACGCTGATGCACAAGGCAGCGGCGCACAGCATCAATGATCAGACATAGCGGTTGAGGCAATTCAAATCCGTGAAAGCGATTTTCAGCCGCTCCACCATGGACTCCTCGGCTTTGCGCAACCATACGCGCGGGTCATAGTATTTTTTATTGGGCTTGTCCTCACCCTGGGGATTGCCGATCTGGTTTTGCAGATAGGCCTCATTCTCCTTGTAATATTTCATGACGCCCTGCCAGCTGGCCCATTGGGTGTCCGTGTCTATATTCATTTTCACCACGCCGTATTCTATGGCTTCACGGATTTCATGTTGCGCTGAGCCTGAGCCTCCGTGGAAAACGAAATTCAGCGGGTTGTGGGGCAGGGAGAATTTTTCCTTAACGAAATTTTGTGAATTTTTCAGTATCACGGGCGTGAGCTTCACATTGCCGGGTTTGTAGACGCCGTGCACGTTGCCGAAGGAGGCGGCTATGGTGAATCTGTCGCTGATGGCATTGAGTTTTTCGTAGGCGAAGGCCACGTCTTCCGGTTGTGTGTAGAGGGCGGCATTGTCTATGCCCGTGTTATCCACGCCGTCTTCCTCACCGCCGGTGCAGCCCAGTTCGATTTCCAGTGTCATACCCAGCCGCGACATACGCCGCAGGTATTCGCAGCAGATTTCGACATTTTCCTGCAGAGGTTCTTCGGAGAGATCCAGCATATGGGAGCTGAACAGGGGCTTGCCGCTGGCGGCGAAGTGCTGTTCGCCAGCGGCCAACAAGCCGTCGATCCAGGGAAGCAGTTTTTTCGCCGCATGGTCCGTGTGCAGAATCACGGGCACGCCGTAATGGGGCGCGACCTGGTGGATGTAATGGGCGGCCGCAATGGCACCGGCGATGGCGCTGCCCTCATTCGGCAGCTTCAAACTCTTGCCGAGAAAAAATGCCGCTCCGCCGTTGGACAGTTGAATGATCACCGGGGATTGGCACGCGCGCGCCGCCTCCAGAGTGGCTATGACGGAATTGGTGCCCACCACATTGACGGCGGGGTAGGCGAATTGGTTTTGTTTAGCGGTTTGCAGCAGTATCTGGACCTGATCGCCTGTGGCTATGCCCGGTGCTATGGCCTGTTTCAAACTGGGTGAGTTGCTCATCAGAAATACTCTCTCAAAAAGTTGCCCGCACTATGTTCATGCGAGGGCCAGCTGCGAAGCCTGCTCGCAGATGTCCAGAAAATGTCCGGGGTCCAGGCTGGCGCCCCCCACCAGCAGACCGTCTACATCCGGTTGTGACAACAATTCGCGTGTATTGATCTTATTGACGCTGCCGCCGTACAGAATGCGCAGGCGCCTGGCGGTTTCCTCGCCAAATATGGCGGCGAGCTGCTTGCGGATGAACTGGTGCACCTCCTGGGCTATGGCGGGCGTGGCGGCAAGTCCCGTGCCTATGGCCCACACAGGCTCATAGGCGATGCAGAGATCCTTGCCCTCCAGGTTGATGTTTTCCAGTGCTTCCGACAGCTGCTGATAGAGAACCTGTTCCGTGATGTTGTTTTCCCGTTCGCGCTGGTTTTCGCCTATGCACAGCACCGGTAGCAGGTCGTGGTTCAGGGCGGTCTGGATTTTGATGCGGCAGCCTTCATTGGTTTCGCCGAACATGGCCCGCCGCTCCGAGTGGCCGATCAGACAGAGACTGCAACCGGCCTGCTTGAGCATTTGCGCGGAGGTTTCGCCCGTATAGGCACCGGATTCGAAACGGCTGACATTCTGACTGCCGATATGCAGTTCGGAGAACTGCAGAAAGGTCATCATGTCACGCATGTAGATATAGGGGGGGCATATGGCGATATCGGCGTTGAAATGTTTGCCGATAAAAGAGGCGACCGATTTGCAGATCAGATCCAGTCCGCCGTTGAGTTTCCAGTTGGCAATGATGATGGGTTTGCGCTGTTTCATCGTTTTTGTCTCTCGCGCTTGGAATAGGACGGATTCTCTGCCGCCCGGTGTCATCATTCTGTGCCAGTTTGCGGGGCTTTTCCAGTTTGCTCCTGTTCCTCTGCCAGGAGGGCGCCAAGGCGATCGAAGCGCCGCTCCCACAGTGAGCGCCGTTCGCTGATCCAGCGTTCCGCTGCCGCCAAGGTCGCAGGCTCCAGACGGCAGGTGCGCACACGCCCGGTTTTTTCCGTGCGTACCAGACCGGATTCCTCCAGCACCTGGAGATGTTGCACCACCGCCGCCAGCGAAATATTCAGCGGCTCGGCGAGCTGGGAGACGGAGACGGGGCCGGCACTGAGCCTTTCCAGCAATTGCCGCCGCGTGCCATCTCCCAGCGCCTGGAAGACCCGGTTGATATCAATGGTTACCGCGTTCAACGTTCGCGCCTCACTTCAGGGGTTTTGCTCCAATTCCTGCGCCAGGGATTCCAGCAGCTGACGCCAACCGCCCTGGCGGATTTCCGGGCCATCGGAACCTTCGAAAAACACGCCGTGTTCAGTGAATACCAAGTCTGTGCCCGCAGCGGTCGGAAAGAGTTCCACGCTGACGAGAGATGCGGAAAAGGGTTTGTCCATCATGGACATGGAATAGGAGAACACTATGCGGCTGTCCGTCTGTATGTCCTGATACCAAGTGTCGTTCCCCATGGGCGTGCCTTTTTCGATGGGTGCTTCGCCCACAAAACGGAAGCGCGAGCGCTCCAGTCCCCCCACGCGGAAATCCTGACTGAAAGAATCCAGAATGAATCCCTCGCCCTCGGCAAACCAGCGGCGCTTTTTGACCGGATCGGCAAAGGCGGCAAAGACGCGGGCGGGAGAGGTGGGGTAGGAGCGGTTGATGGTAAAGGTACTGTGGGTGAGGGCGCTTGGGTTCATGGGATTCTCCGGTGGCTAAGATTAAGTTTCCACTTAAGTATCTGGTTGCCGAACGCAATAGTCAAGAAATGGCTTAAGTTTTAATGCCATGAACGTGCTTTGTGGGCAGTGTCATACTGCTGCGGTTTGTTCGACCCAGGCGCGTACCAGGGTGAGATCCTGGCGGAATTGGATGGTGAGTTCCTCCAGGGGAGGAGGTGTGGGGTTATGTTCCATAAAACTTTCGGTTTCCGCCGCCATCTGCGCCAGTTGGGTCAGGCCGAGGGTCGCGGCAACGGATTTGAGCCCGTGCACCAGCTCGCGCAATTTCTCCATATCGCTGTCCTGCAGCGTCTGGTTCAAGCGTTCCGCCAGATCGCCGCGCTCGCGGACGAAGCGCTCCAGCAGCCGCTGGTAGAGCACCGAATTGCCGAGCAGATATTCCAGGGCGCGCTCTATGTCGACACCCGCCTCCTTCAGACTGTGGAAGCCCCCTTCAGATGGCGTGGGAATATCGGCGCTGGGTTGGGACACTCCGGGTAACCAGCGAGCCAGTATTCTCTGTAACTGCTGTGGTTCCAGGGGTTTGCTCAGGTAGTCGTTCATGCCGCCGGTCATATAACGCTCCCGGTCGCCGGCCAGGGCGTTGGCGGTGACGGCGACTATGGGGAGACTCCCCAGATGAGGCCGGGCGCGTATGTGAGCACTGGTCTCCAGACCATCCATGCCGGGCATCTGTATGTCCATCAGCACCAGATCGAAATGCTGCTTCTCCAGCAGGTCCAATGCCGATTGACCGTCTCCCAATGTGGTGACCTCCGCGCCACAGGCGCGCACCAGCGATTCGGTGATTTCCCGGTTCAGATTGTCATCCTCCACCACCAGCACTTTCCCGGTCACCCGCAGGGGTATTTGCGGTTGCGTGCGCGCGGCATCCTGTGCCCCCTCAAGGGTCTCGCACAGTTTTACCTGCAGACAGAACCGGCTGCCGACGCCCGGGGTGCTGGTGACGGCAACCGTGCCACCCATGAGCTCCGCCAGATTCCTGCTGATGGTCAATCCCAGGCCGCTGCCCTGGAAGCGGCGCCTGCTGGAACTGTCCACCTGATGAAAAGGCTGGAATAGGGTGGTGATCTGCTCCGGACCTATGCCGATGCCCGTGTCTTCGACGGCGAATTCCAGGCGCTGATCTTCCAGCTTGCGCACCGACAGTACCACCTGTCCCCGTTCGGTGAATTTCACGGCATTGGCGGTGAAGTTGATGAGAATCTGTCCCAGGCGCAGGGGATCACCCAGCAGCTGGTCGGGCACATCGGGCGCGCGGCTCACGGTCAGGCTCAGCCCCTTGGATTCGGCGCGCTCCCAGAGTAGGTTGACCACACTATCCAGCAGCTGCGTCAGCTGGAAGGGGCGCTCGTCGAGCACCATTTTGCCGGCCTCGATCCGGGAAAAATCCAGTATGTCGTTGATCACCTGCAGCAGATGTCTGCCGGAGGCCTGAATCTTTTCCAGATAAGTGTGCACCCTGGGCGGTACGGGCTCCGCCAGGGATAAATGGGTCAATCCCAGAACGGCATTGAGCGGCGTGCGAATTTCGTGGCTCATATTCGCCAGAAATTCCGCCTTGGTCTTGGAGGCGGCAACGGCCGCTTCCTTGGCGTGCCAGAGTTCCCGGGTGCGCTCCTCCACCAGTTTTTCCAATTGGGTATTGATCTCCTCCAACTGCCGCTCTGCCTGGACGCGCTCTGTGTCGTTGATGATGACGCTCGCCATGGCCTGGGGCCAGTCGGAGCTGTGGGTCAACACGGGAAAACGGACCACGCGGTAGTAGCACACCTGACCGCCAGGATCGGTCAGTTCCAGGGTTTTGGTGTAGGCCTCGAAAGGTTGGTCTGTGCACAGGTCGCCTTCGAACACCGGGGCCAGCCAGTCCGGGATCAGGGGGGCCGGAGAGGGCGCGCGCTGCAGCTCGGCGCGACTGGCGCGCACCAGCTGGCAAAAGGCGGAGTTGAGCACGGTGATGCGCCCGTCCAGGGACTTCATGTAGATAGGAGTGGGAATATTTTCCAGCAGCGAGCGGAAGCGGGTTTCCCGCTGAGCCAGTGCGCGGCGGTTGAGCACGGAGGTGATGCACAGCAGTACCAGCAGCAGGGTACCGGTCAGGCTGAGCGCCAGAATCACATCGCGTGCGGCTATATAGGGGGCGAAGGCTTCGCTGTAATCCTGCTCGCTCACCAGGCCTATGTTCATCTCCTCCAACCAGCGGGTCGCGCCCACCACAGTGACACCGCGATAGTCCGGATAGACGGCGCCGGCGGTGAGCGGCTCGCGCCTGAGCAGTTTGCGCACCGCCAGGGTGAAACCCTCCTCTGTGTCCGGGACCACCGCCGGTAGTACGCTCTGGGGGTTCAGTCCCAATAGCGCGAGATGCTGGGGAAAACGGCTGGGAGTGATGATGTTGCCCTGGTGATCCACGGCGTAGGACTCGCCGGTGTTGCCGCTGATGACGCTGGCGAAAATCGGGAAAAACGCCCGGTGGGGATCGAAGCGGATGCAGAAGTAACCTGCGGGTGCCACCACTTGGTCACGCGCTTCGGTGTGACCGTCCAAGGTGACGCACATCATCTGGAACAGTACCCCCGCGGGCCGGTCGCCGCGCGGGCCGCTGATGGGTCTATCGGCCAACATGGGGCGGGAAATGGCGGGGTGGCCGGCCAGGGCCCGGTCCATCACCTCTATGGTTTGCGGCAACCGGGCCGGCAGCCCCACATAGGCGCGACTGGTGGCGGCGATCAATAGCCGGTCAGCAGTGAAGACCGAGTAGCCGTCGTATCCCAGGGGCGGCATCAGCGGCAGCAACAGCTTCTCCAGCTCCCGCACACTGATCGGATCTTCGCCCCGTTCCTCCAGCACCCTATGCACAGCCCCTCTGATACGGCTGGTGCTGGCGATCACCTGAATGGAGGCCACATGCTGTTGCTGCCAAGTGGAAAGCAGGGTGCTCAAGGAGTTGAGGCTGGATTCCAGATGGCTTTGCACCAATTGCTGCTGACGCAGATGAATTTTTCGCAGCGCCACCTGGCTGATGACACCCAACACCACTATGGCGATGAGCGCGAATAACACCACGGGGTTGTGGCCGGTCAGAGAATCGGCGTCGCGAGACAGACGCACGTGCATCCCGGGAAAGCGCGTCGCCTTGTTGAATTCTGGCAATAATTTTTTCAGGTCAGACACTTGCGCAGCGCCGCCTGCAATGGATCTCCCAACCATTGCTGCAATGCCTGAGACGCCATGGGGCGCGCAAACCAGTAACCCTGGATCTGGCGACATCCCATCTGCCGCAGCAACTGCAGCTCATCCGCAGTTTCCACACCCTCCGCCACCGTGTTGATGCCCAGGCGGCGCCCGGTGTCCACGGCGGACTGCAAAATGGCCCGCAGAGGCTCGCGGTTCACCGCCCCCTGGACGAAAGAGCGGTCGATTTTCAGCTCGGTGAAGGGAAAGCGGGACAGTTGCTGCATGGATGAGAATCCGGTGCCGTAGTCGTCGATGGAGAACCCGAATCCCTTTAAGCGTAGACGACTGATGGCGGCGAGCGCGTTCGGCAGATCGCCGATAACGGCGCTTTCGGTGATTTCAAAGGTGATGCGGCGGGGATCCGCACCGCAGTGGCTCACGCGCTGCAGGATTTCATTGGTGAAGGCGCGGTTGTCCAGGGAGGTGGCGGAGAGATTCATGGCCACGGACAGACCGGCGTCGCGCGCCGGCATGCGCAGCATTTCCGCCAGTACCTGATCGAGTATGCACAGTGTGAGCTGATCTATAAGACCGTGCTCCTCGGCCAAAGGGATGAACACCG
>Ga0065721_10049707_pt1 | contig 28402 bp, 28 predicted proteins | sample Mesricmetagenome_FD_59108 | JGI IMG/M metagenome (GOLD analysis project Ga0065721, IMG submission 59108) | Mesophilic microbial community from rice straw/compost enrichment Sample: eDNA_1 v2 (version 2) | ecosystem: Engineered > Solid waste > Grass > Composting > Bioreactor | place: USA: Davis...
TCGCTCTCGCGGCCTACTATTTACGGCAAGCCGAACGAACGGGCATCGGAACCCGCTTGGAATGACAAGATGGGGCTGCCCGCAAACGATTTTCTCGCTTTCTTAGAACAGCCAAGAAGGCCCTTCCGATACGCGTCCTAGCACTGCGGGCAAGCGAATGAAACCGCAGCTCGCAGCTCCCTAAATTCCACCATCGGCAAATGCCGATCCAAGTCAGGGGCGTCCCTAGTCATTTAATGACTGATGGGATAGCCCCTTCCCGTTTAATCGCGAGACGTTCCGGACCGGCAATCCTCGAGGAACCGCGCCGTAACCTCGATCGCCTTCTCCAGCTCGGCGGTCGTTCCCCGGAACGGATGAGCCGTTCCGAAGGCGTGGTCCGCTCCTTCGACCGTCACGTGACGCTGATGAGGGGCCGCTTCCCGCAGCCTGAGACTGCCTTGAAGAATCGCCTCCGAATCCCGATCCCCTTGCACGAACAAGGCCGGAACCTTCAGCTTCGCCATTTGATCCAAGATGTGGTACCGCTCTCCGTTCCGGTCGAGGTCCTCGAACAAACCGGCCCGGATCGGCATCTGAGTCTGCGTTCTGGCATCGAATACGTAGCCGATCCCTTCCCGAAGCACCTTCTCCCGGAATTCTTCCGGGAAGAGGTAGCAGACCGCGTTCCCGTTCCAGGAGACGATTCCCTTCACGTCCGGATGCGCGGCGGCATACAAATCCACGGTCGCCGCTCCCCGGCTGAATCCGAGCAGATACAGCTCGTCCGCGCGAATGGAATCGGCCAAGGGCAGCTCTCCCGCCCGCAGCGCCTCTACGACCGCCGATAAGTCCTCCTGCTCCCGGGTGAACGTGTTGAACCCGAACTTCTCCAGCTCGTCGTAATCGGTCTCCCTCACTCCGTTCAACGAGAAGTTGAAGGCAATGACCGCGTAGCCGCCTTTGGCGAAGCTCTCCGCCGCGTAGGGGATAAACCCCCAATCCTTGAACCCCTTGAAGCCATGGGCCATGATCAGAACCGGCCTTCCTTCTTCTCCTTCCCGAAGCTCCCGAACTCGAACCTCGCCGCGCACGACGAGATCGTCGCCGAGAACCAACTCGAACGATTCCCGCCGGATCGCCCTCTCCAGCATCTTGTCTCGCTCCTTTCATCTCGTCAAATAAGCTAACGCAACAATTGCAATATCCGTATATTCATGGCGAATCGCCAATTACTTATCGTAATTGAAGCCTGTTTTGTCGAATATATAGAGAATTTTAGCATTTCGAGTCGAAATATACTATTCATTCACGTCAACTTCCTTTACAATAGCAGAAAACAAGCACCGCAGCGGCCATTTAACGTTCGAAGCTAGGGGGACCGAGACACAATGAATGAACATGCATCCGCGAGCCTTGTGCCCCCCGCTCCGCCGGAAGAGCAGATCGCGGCTTTCTACCAGCCGATCCTGGCGCTGGATACCCGCCGAATTATCGGCTACGAGGTGCTAGGCCGCCAGCTCGACGGCGATTCCGTCCGCAGTCTCGGCCCCTTCTTCACGGACTCCCGCGTCCCGGTGTCCGAGCAGATTCGCGTCGACCGCTTGCTGAGAGAGCTGGCCGTCTCCAAGCTGGGCTCCGCGGATGCTCCCATTTCCCTTTTCCTCAACCTTAAGCCCTCCTGGATCTATCGGCACTATAAGCAGACCGGAGAGCTTCACACCCTGCAGATCCTGGACCGTCACGGCATCGACCCGAGCCGGATCTGCATCGAGATCACGGAAGAGGAATTCCGCGGCTCCTTCTTCGAATTGAACGAGATCATCGACATCTACCGCAAGCATGGCTGCCGGATCGCGATCGACGACGTCGGCTCCGACTTCAGCAGCTACGACCGGATTGCCCAGATCCAGCCTCACCTGCTCAAGGTGGACATCCACTTGATGAAGCGAAGCGCGAATCACGATGGCTACCTGGGCGTCCTTCGCTCGTTCTCGACGCTCGCCGAGCAGGTCGGCGCCTCGTTGCTGGTCGAAGGAGTCGAGACCCGGCAGGATCTTCAGCGCGCGATTCAGATCGGCGCCCGCTATGTGCAGGGCTACCTGTTCTCTCCGGCGGAGCCGGAATTCCGTTCCGCGGGAGAGTTCTCTCCTCTCCTGGAAGAGGAGCTCGGGAGGCACCGGCAGCTCTTGCACCGGACGGAGCAGTATTGGACGGATCGCGGACGGGAGCTGTACCGTTCGATGGGCGCCCGCTCCATCGGCTCGGAGCTGGAAGAGGCGGAACGGAGCGGACGGGTCGGAGTAGCGAACGGCCCGGAATCGGACGCCGCGGACCGCATCCTGGAGAAGTGGCTTCCTCATCTGGACGCTTCCTGCCTGCGGGTGTACCTGTGCTTGGATAACGGCACCCAGCTCTCGTCGAATCACGTTCGCGGCAAGGATGGAAGCTGGCATTGCGAGCCGGAAACGCGAGGCTCGGATTGGAGCTGGCGTCCCTACTTCATCCCGCACCTGTCGCAAACGGAAGGACGCGCGGAGTCCAAGCTGTCCCCGAAGTACGCCGACCTGAGCACCCGGACGTGGATCCGCACCTTATCGATTCCCGTCGGCAGGCGGCTGGTTCTTTTTCTCGACCTTGCGGAGCCGGCGCTCTGAAGATCGCGCTTGCTCTGCTTGGCCGCCGGCGATTCTCCTTTCGCTTCTCCCCCCTTCATCCTCTCCTTTCCTCCCCCTCCGCGGTAGGCTTTTCCTCGCGTTCCCTTCCTTTATCTCCATGCCAGCGTCCAAGCTACCCTTGGGCATCCCGAATTTGTTACAATGAATAGCATGACGACACGCGGGGGTAACGGAATTGGACTACATTATTCTGGATATCGAATTCAACGGGCGCAAATTCGCCAGCGAGCTTCCGATGGAGGTCATCGAGATCGGCGCCGTCCGGCTGAATTCTTCGCTTGCTTACGTGGACGAATTCTCTTCTATGATCAAGCCCGTCTACTTTGCCAAGCTCAACAGCTTCCTTAAGAAGAAGACGGGGATCGAGCAGGAGGAGATCGACGCGGCGGACGGCTTCGTTCAGGTGAGCGAACGGTTCCGGGAGTGGCTGGGGCCGAACGAGAATTTCCTTCTTCTCACTTGGGGCGGCGAGGACATGAAGCGAATCGTCTTCGACACGCGGATGCACAAGCTGGACGACTCCTACTGGATGACCACCGATTATTTCGATCTTCTGAAGGGTTACCTCCGCTACAAGGGAGTCTCCAACGACGTGAGCGTCGAAGCGGCGCTGGCCGACCTGGAGATCGAAACGTCGGGCTCCGCCCACCGCGCGCTGGACGATGCCCGCATGACGGCAGAGGTATTCCGCAAGGTGTTCGGCCATTTGGATCTGAGCCTCAAGCAACGATTCAAGGACACCTACTCGAACGCGAAGGAGCGCCGCTTGGTCAAGAACGCCATTCGCATGCTGAAGGGGCAGAAGCTGACGCCAAGCTGGGAGCTCCTCGCGGAGAAGGTGCTCGCCGGCAAGGTCGATATGACGAACGAGAAGAAGCTCGCCGAGCTGCGCGAATATTTCGAGGCCGAGTTGAATAAGAAGGCGTAGACCGCCTTCCGCATGGGAGACATGAATTCATGAGATTAATATCTTGGAACGTTAACGGACTGCGCGCTTGCGTGAACAAGGGGTTTCTCGATTATTTCAAGGAAGCCGATGCGGACGTCTTCTGCCTTCAGGAGACCAAGCTGCAGGACGGCCAGATCCAGCTCGAGCTGGGAGAGGAATACTCGCAGTATTGGAATTACGCCCAGAAGAAGGGGTACTCGGGAACGGCCGTTTTTACCAAGCGCAAGCCGCTCTCCGTCCGATACGGCATGGAGGAGGACGAAGAGCCCGAAGGCCGCATCATCACCCTTGAATTCGAGAACCATTACATCGTTACCGTGTACACACCTAACGCGAAGAGAGACCTGTCGAGGCTGGATTACCGGATGGAGTGGGAGGACCGGTTCCTCGCTTACCTTCGGAGGCTGGACGAGGTTAAGCCGGTGATCGCCTGCGGAGACCTCAACGTCGCCCACCGGGAGATCGACCTGAAGAACTGGCGCGGCAACCGCGGCAATTCCGGGTTCACGGACGAGGAACGCGGGAAAATGACGACGCTGCTCGCGGCCGGCTTCACCGACACGTTCCGCCACCTGTACCCCGACCGGGAGGACGCGTACACGTGGTGGTCCAACATGCCGAAAGTTAGAGAACGGAATGTCGGGTGGCGCATCGACTACTTCATCGCCTCCTCGCGAATTGCACCTTCGATCGTCGATGCCGGCATCGACGCCCACGTTCTGGGCAGCGACCACTGCCCGATCTATCTCGAGATCGCCGACGAATAACGCAAGAAGGCCGAGAGCCTCCCCGTAGGAGCGTTCCCGGCCTTCTCTTTATTTCTGCCCTGTGAAAATATGAATGGCATCCCGAAGAAACTCCGCGGTTCCCGGCCGTTCCTTGTCGTAGTAGGCCCGGAAGCGTTCGTCGTCCACGTACATCTGGGCGAGTCCGGCGTGCGCTTCCTTGCTGTACTCGTTCCAATAGAACGTCAGCCAGCGCTTGTGAAGCTCGGCCGCCCGCTGCGCCTCGGCTCCCGCCGGATCGCCCGTCGCGTAAGCCTCCGCCAGAGCCTCATGAATTTCTTCCGCCAAGCGGGCTGCCTCGTCGTGCTGCTCCTTCGTCATGCTCATCAGCTTCCGATTGGATTCCTCCACGTTCTTCTCGCCGTACTTCCGGCGGATCTCCTCGCCGTATCTCTTCTCGTTATCCTCGATCATCTGCCGCTTAAAGCCTTCGAATCTCTCCTGGTCGCTCATTGTCCCTCTCCCTTCGGCCAGCGCGATCGTCCTCTCCACGTTCTCGAGGAGAGAGTCAAGCTGGCGTCGTTTGTCGAGAAGCTTCTCCCGGTGCTCGTACAGCGCCCTCGTGCCATCGAAGCTGGCTGAATTCACGATCCGACCGATCGTATCCAGGTCGACCCCAAGCTCGCGATAGAACAGGACATGCTGCAGGCGCTCCAGCTCGCGCCGGCCATAGATGCGATACCCCGACGAATTCAGCCTCGCCGGCGCAAGCAGGCCGATCTCGTCGTAATATCGCAGGGTTCTCGTGCTTACCCCCGCCAACCGCGCGAGCTTCTGTATCGTATATTCCATTCGATCGCCTCCCGACAAGGTAACGATACACCTTTACGCAACGTCAATGTCAACACCCGAATCTATGCGAAAAAAAAAGACAGCCCGTTCAGACTGTCTCCTTGCTCTTGCGCGGCCAAAGCGTATAGCTGAAGCTGATCAGGAAGTCGATGCCGAGGATGATCGACCAAATCCGGACGACCTGAAGAAGGGCTTCCGTCCTATCGGCATCTCCGACCATGAGAATCATCCCGAGAAGGCAGGCGCAGCCGATCGCCCATGCCAGCAGATGCTTCAGCCAAGCTTGCCGCTCCGAGCGGGCATGCTCGGTTCCGTGTTTGGCCTTCTTCCGCGGCGGCGGCCCTCCCGCGAAGCGATGCGCGAACCTCTCGTCCGCCCAGCGGATCATCGAATGGCCGAACGCGATCGAGACGCCGATGTAGATCGCGGCAAGCCCATGCGTGAAGTCGGCCTCCGCTCCTCCGTTCAAATGAATAACAGTCGCGACGAGCAAGGCAAGATCGATGAGAGGAGTGCATAGGAGAAGGGCGGCGCCGGGCTTGGGCATGCGCAGCATGTAACGGAACACCAAGCCGACGACGATAAACACCCAGAATGCGATCTCGCAGCCAATGATGAACGCGATTATCTTAAGATTCCCCCTTGCTTCCAAATTATTGGTTTTGGTTATTATAACACAGTTGTATTAAAATACAAGCGTGCTATAATAAAGACATGCCTAAAATCGTCGATCACGAGAAAAGAAAAGAACAAATAGCCGAAGCCGCCTGGAGGGTCATCCGCCGCGAGGGCCTGGACGGCGTCTCCGTGCGCCGGATCGCGGAAGAGATGGGAATCTCCCTCGGCTCGCTGCGCCACTACTTCGATTCGCAGGACGAGCTGCTCTCTTATGCCATGCGATTGATTTCGAAGCGCGTGCGGCTGCGGATCCAATCCCTCCCGCTTAGCGGGGATGCACTGTCGGATATCGAGCTCATCCTGGCGGAGATGGCTCCTCTGGACGAAGAGCGCCTCGCGGAATCGGAGGTGTGGCTCGCTTTCGCGGGCAAGGCCGTCTCCGATCCTTCCGTTCGGGAACTAAGCCTGGAGGTTCATGAAGAGTTAGCGCTCGCCATACGGAGGCTGATCGAGGTTCTCGTCGACCGAAAGGCGGCCCGGGACGGCATCAACGTCGAGCTAGAGGCGAGAAGGCTTCACGCTCTTCTCGACGGACTCGTCGTTCACCATACCACGTTCTCGGAACGGCTCGACCGGAAGGAATTGATGGAGACGATCTCCTACCACTTGAAGAGCTTGCTCGTTGGGGCTCCGTAGCGCAAACATAGAGCAAGGGTTGCCCTGCCGCCGTCCGTTCAGGAAGGCGGCAGGGCAACCCTTGTTGGCGCGGAGCTTGTTCGAATGCGCGATTGCGTTTACTTTAGCCGGTGAATGATACGCTTCGTTAATCGTTTACCAGCCGAAATCCATCGTCTTGCCCGTCTCGATCCAGGACTTGGCGTTGCTTAGGATCATCGGCCAGCTCTCTTTGGTGCTCTCGTAGGAAGGATGGCCGTCCGGCCAGCGATCGTTGACGAGCGTAAGCTTCGTCGCGTTCCCGACCTTTTCCAGAGTCAACGTTACCCGCGTCTCGAGCTCGGCGTGGTTCTCCCGATAGGAGGGGCCGGGATGCTCCGTGTAGCTCATCCGGCTGCCCGGCTCGAATTCGAGCACCGTGCCGTATACATGCACCGTGTTCTCCCCGTCGTTGCCCGGACCTACGTATTCGTAAGGGGAACCGATCTCGAAGGTGGAATTCAGCACGGAGCCGAAGAAGAGAGCGCGGACTCCTTCCGGCGTGACGAAGGCTTTCCACGCTTCCTCCGGCTCGGCATTGACATAGAACGTGTATTTGAGATCTTCCATCGCTACCTTCCTCCATTCTGGCTATAAGAGTTTGTTTGCTTGTCCAGCGGTGCGCTGGTAATCTCTACTATAGGATGATCATGCAGGATTGTATTGTAAATTCGCGACAACATTCCGTTCGAGGAGGAATACCCGAATGAGAGAAGCGAAGCTCCGGACGACGAGAGGCATCGTCCAAGCCGACGAAGGCTTCCGCAACTTTACGCTGGCCCGATACGAGCCCGATCCCGCTTTGGCTTCGCTAGTCGAGCATTATTGGCTCGTTCGCTGGGATCTCAGGGACAAGCCTGACTTCCATCAGAATATTCTCTCCTACCCAAGCGTCCAATGGGTGTTCGAGAACGACTGGACGGGCACGAATTCGTGGGTGTACGGCGTTCCCCAGCCCTCCTATTCGAGGCATCTGAAGGGGTTCGGAGAGAGCGTCGGCGTGAAGTTCCGTCCCGGAGGCTTCTATCCGTATTGGAGGCAGGAGCTCGCGAAGCTGACCGGGAACCGGATGGACTGCGCGGAAGCGTTGGGGGCGGAAGCCGCGGCGCTCGAAGAGGGCTTCTGGGAGCTTCCGGACGACGAGACGCGGGCAAGGCGTATCGAGCGCTTCCTTCTCGACCGGCTGCCGGAGAAGGACGAGTTGGCGGAGCTCGCGAACCGAATCGTCCAATCGGTGATCGACGACCGGAACGCCCTGCGGGTGGAGGACGTGGCCGACCGTTACGGGCTGAGCGTCCGATCCCTTCAGCGCCTCTTCAGCCGCTACGTCGGCGTAAGTCCGAAGTGGGTGCTGAAGCGGTTCCGGCTGCAGGAGGCGGCGGAACGGCTGGAGAAGGGCGGCGCCATGAATTGGGCCGAGCTCTCCCAAAGTCTCGGATACTATGACCAAGCGCACTTTATCAAAGACTTCAAGGCGCTGCTAGGGATGTCGCCGGAAGAATACGCGAAGAAGGCCGAACGGCAAAGCCGGTAACCCTCCTCCAAGCAAGCGCAAGAGGCCATTCCCGCATCCTCTCGAGGTTGAAGGAATGGCCTCTTCTTTTATCGCCGTCCTACTTTCGGTTCTTCGGATCCATCGCATCGCGAAGTTCGAACGACGTGCGGAGATCGGTGACGGTCAATAATCGCGATTGCCTTCATTTTCCGCCAAGCAGGGGTCACCCCCCTTCTCTCCTTACTTAATATCCCATTCGTAAACGTTGATGAACATTCCGAAGTCCTTCGGAGTCGCACCCGTCACGCGGTTGTTGACCGCGCCAAGCGCCTTCGTCGCGTAAATCGACGGCATCGGAACGTCCCGCGCGATAATTTCTTGCAGCTTGCCGTAGGATTCCTTGATCTTCGCTTCGTCCACTTCGGCGCCGATCGAAGCGATCAGCTTCTCGGCTTCCGCGTTCTTATAGCCGTTCGGGTTGCCTTCGTTCAGGAAGTAAGCGATATCCGGCAGCGGATTGATCGGAGCCAAGGACACCGTCAGAACGCCCAGATCGTACTCCATTCTCAGAAGCTTGTCGAGCAGAGTTCCCAGATCGAGCATTTGGATGTTTACTTTGACTCCGATGGCATTCAGGTCCTCGGCGATGATACGGGCCGCTTGCTCCAGCGTTGCGTCGCCGGATAGGACGGACAGCGTCAGCTGCTTGCCGGAATCCCAGCCGGACTGCTGCAACAGGCTCTTCGCCTTCTCCGGATCGTAGCCGACCGGCTTGATATTCTCGTTGAGATACGGGCTCGTGCTGTTGAAGTAGCCGTCCACGACTTCGCCGGCGCCTTTAAGCAGCTTCTCGACGATCAGCTCGCGGTTCATCGCGTAAGAGATCGCTTGTCTCTGCTTCGCGTCCGGAACGACCTTCTCGTTGATGTACATGTATGGGGTAGCCAGCGGAGTGACTGCCATCGTCGTTACGTTGCCAAGTCCTTGAACCTTCTTGTAATCTTCGATCGGAATGATGCCTGCCGAAGGAATATTCATGTCGATCTCGCCGCTCTGCAGTTGAGCCGCGATAGCCGTGCCTTGCATGACTTTGAAGTTCAGCCGTTCGATCTTAGGAGCGCCGCGGTAGTAATCCTTGTTCGCCTCCATCGTCGCGTAATGGTCGCGGTCGATGTCCACGAGCTTGTACGGGCCGCTCGTTACGGTCGGCTTCTGCATGAAATCGCTGTTGTCGAGGTCCTCCGGAGCGATATCCTTCAGCGCGGCTTGCGGCAGCGTCATCAGGTTGCGTCCGATCGTGTCTTTGAAAATGTTCAAGGTCGTAGGAACCTTCGTTTTCATCGTCAGCGTGTGGTCGTCTACCTTAACGACGCCCGAGATTTCGGACTGTCCCTCAGCTAGGAAGCCCACATTGTCGAGGCCTTCCAGACCGGCGAAGAGGTAAGCGAGGTTCGACGCGATCGCCGGGTTGCTTATCAGCTTCAGCGTAAAAACCACGTCGTCGGCCGTAACCGGAGTTCCGTCGGTCCACTTCGCGTTCGCGTTCAGCTTAACGGTGAACGTAACGTTGTCCGTCGTCTCGATCGAATCCGCCAGCATCGGCTTGTACGTCATGTCGGAATCGATCTCCATGAGCGGAGGGAACATAAGCCCCGCCACGTAGGTCGACACCAAGCCGACGGGAGCGAGAGGGTTAATGCCGCCAGGCGCGTAGGTAATGGCGATGTTGACCGTCTTCTTGCCGCCTGAGGTCGGTTGGCTCGCGGAGCCTTCGGCGTTCGTATTCGCATTATTATTGCCGCTGCACGCGGATAGAATCGTCCATACCGCAATGATCAGGATGGCGAGCGAAACTTTCTTAGGCCCTCTAGCTCTCATTTGTGCACTCCCTTTTATTAATCCCTATGATCTAACTGTGCTTTAATAATAGTAAGACGTTCGTCTAAAAAGTCAACTCAAACTCCGGCCGCCTGTTTTCGCCATCCAATTGGAAGAAACCGCGCCACGACCAGGATTTCGACGCTATTTTCGCTTAAGGCGTTTTATTTCGTAAATTCTAAGTAAACTATGAGATGAAGGCATATTTTAAAAGGATTTTAATTTTACAACTTAGAAGGTTTAAATTAAAATGATTCTGACCCGTTGAAAGCAGGTGACGTCGTTGAGCACGGAATTCCAAGTCAGCCCCGACATGATCGTCCAGATGTACAATCAAATTTCCAAGCACTTCTCCAGCCAGCGCGTGCGGAAGCTTGCCGAACATCTAAGGAAGAACGATTTATCGCTCAACCAGTTTTCGGTCTTGAACATCGTTCACCACCAGAAGGATTGCTCCTCCATTCACTTGGCTAATCATCTGTCCCTCAAGGCCGCATCCATGACCTATATCATCGACTTATTGGTAAAGCGGGGGCTAGTCGATCGAATAGAGAACCCCGACGATCGCAGAAGCCACTTCATTAATTTGACCGAAGAGGGAGCAAAGCTTCTCGCCGTTCCCGAAGACGCCGAAGACCTCGCAAGATCCTTCGGGAACATGGATCAGGACGAGCTGAATATGCTTTATCTTTCTCTCGGAATTTTAAAGGATAAATTACTTAAATCGACATGACAAGAAAATCGGGGATAGAAATTCGCCGCATGGTCGACGGATTCCGCTCGAGAATGCCGGAATACCCTTCCAAGGGGCTTCCGGCATTCTTTTTTGTTATGATGAATAGATAGCTATTCGAATGACCAAGTAAGCGGTACATCCCTAACGGCATTCGTCATCCATTACCGGCTTAAGGGAGGAATCGCTTATGGATTGGCTTGAAACATTCATTGACCGCATTCGGGGCAAAGAGCTGCTGATCGCGTTCGGCATCATTTTTCTTTTCTATCTAATCAGCCTGTTCTTCACCAGGTGGCTGCTGCCGAGGCTGCTGCGCCGTTGGGCTCATGGGGAGGATTCGGCCTCGTGGATGAATTCCGTCCGCAAGCCCGCCCATGCCCTATTTCTGCTGATCGGAATCTATGCCGCATTGGAATTCTACGTTCCTTCCGGTTGGGCACATGAACCGCTGCTGCAAAAAATCGTCCGGAGCTTCGCCATCTTCTTCGCTAGCTGGGCATTGTACAATATCGCCGCGGTTTCCTCCACCGTGTTTCAATCGATCTATCGACGGCTTGGCAAGGACGAGTCGAGCATGCTCATTCCTTTCCTCTCCAAGGTCATCCGCTTCCTTATCGGCGCGCTGGCGCTGGCGGCGATCGCGACGGACTGGGGCTTCAACGTGAACGGAGTCGTCGCCGGCATGGGGCTTGGCAGCCTGGCCGTCGCCTTGGCGGCCAAGGATACCCTTAGCAACGTGATCGGCGGAATCGTCATCATCACGGAGAAGCCCTTCTCCAAGGGAGATTGGATTCTGACTCCAAGCGTCGAGGGCTTCGTGGAGGACATTACGTTCCGCAGCTCGAAAATCCGCACGTTCGCCGACTCCGTCGTGACGGTGCCGAACGCCACGCTCGCCAGCCAGCCGATCACGAATTGGAGCCGAATGGGCAAGCGCCGCGTGACGTATACGTTCGGAGTCGCCCTGGATACGGATCCGGTCGCGCTCGAAAGAGCCGTCTCCCGCATCGAAATGGAGCTTCGCCTGAACGATGAGATCCACCCCGATCTCGTCATGGTTCGCTTTAACGAATTCATGCAGGGCTCGCTCGGCATCTTTATTTACTTCTTCACGAATACGACGGTGTGGGTCGAGCACACGAGAATCCGCCAGGACATCAACTTCATGATTCTCGAAGTGCTTGCAAGCGAAGGGATCAAGTTGGCCTACCCGATCCAGCGCGTTCTGCTCGAATCCGAGGCTTCGGAACAAAAGTTCCCGGTCGAGGCCGGGCTGTAGCTTCAACCGAATCTCCGGCCTTCCGTACGGTAAGTCAACCGCGCAAAACGGCGAAGCGCCCTATCAAAGCAGGGGCGCTTCGCCGTTTTGTCAAAATATTATTCGCCTTTCTCATTGACGATGATAATTATTATCAATAAAATAGAGGTATACCTTTCGAACTATATTGCCTAAACGAATGCGATTCCTATACGGAAAGAAGGACCGACACGTGAACGAACGGCTTGAGCTATACGACGTGACGATAATCGGCGGAGGCCCCGCCGGCATGTATACGGCATTCTACAGCGGCATGAGGGATCTGAAGACGAAGCTGATCGATGCCAACGACCAGCTGGGCGGCCGGATCCTCATTTACCCGGAGAAGATGATCTGGGACGTGGGGGGCCTAACCCCGACTCTCGGCAGCAAGCTGATCGAGCAGTTGAAGCAGCAGGCCATGACCTTCGATCCGACGATCGTGCTCGGCCAGCAGATCGTGAATCTCGAGCGCCAGTCGGACGGAACGCTGCTGCTTACTTCGGCTAACGGGGAGCGCCACTGGTCCAAAACCGTCGTCCTGGCCATCGGCTACGGCATCCTGGAGCACGCGAAGCTGGAGATCGAAGGAGCCGACCGCTTCGAGGTCTCCAATCTGCACTACACCGTGCAGGAGCTGGAGGTCTTCCGCGGCAAGCGCGTCCTGATCTCCGGTGGCGGCGACTCCGCGGTAGACTGGGCGAACGCGCTCGAGCCGGTCGCGAAGAGCCTCACGGTCGTCCATCGCCGCGACAAGTTCGGCGGTCATGAACGGAACGTCGCCAAGATGAAGGAATCCTCGGCCAGAGTTCTCACCCCTTGCGTCGTCGATTCCCTGCACAGCAAGAACGGCTGCGATATCGACCAGGTGACGATCTCTTACATCGAGAGCGGAGAGAGCGAATGCATCGATGTCGACGCGGTCGTCGTCAGCCATGGCTTGCGCTACAACTTCGGCCCCGTGAGGGACTGGGGGCTCGACATGACCGAATGGAACGCCAAAGTCGGTCCGGGCCTACAGACGAACATCCCGGGAGTATTCGCGGCGGGCGACTTCGTCGATCACGGAGGCAAGGTGCGGCTGATCGCGGGAACGTTCACCGACGCCGTGCTTGCGCTCAACAGCGCCAAGCTCTATATCGAGCCCGATGCCGAGAAGGTCGCTTACGTCTCCTCGCATAACTCCAAGTTCAAAGAGCGCAACAAGGCGCTCGGCGTGAAGGTTGACGAGGACGACGAGCACTGATCCCAATAGAAATAAAAGCCGAGTTTCTCCCGAACGGGGGAACTCGGCTTTTTGCTTTGTTTAGATCATCGTGCTTCCGTCATAGGAGGCAATGACGCGATACAGGTCGGGACGCCGATCGCGGAAAATCCCCCATTCGATGCGCTGAACCTCCAGCTGGTCGAGGTCGAATTCGGCCACGAGCGTCGTCTCCTCCGCGCGCCCCGCTTCCTTCACCAGGTTGCCCTGCGGGCCGGCGATGAAGGAGGAGCCGTAGAAGGTGATCGAGGAATCGTCGTCCGATTCTTCCCCAACGCGATTCGAGGCGATGACCGGCATCAGGTTGCTCGCGGCATGGCCGCGCATGCACATCTGCCAGTGGTCCTTCGAATCGATCGAGCCGTCCTGCGGCTCCGAGCCGATCGCCGTCGGGTAGAACAGAAGCTCCGCTCCCATGAGCGCCATGCAGCGCGCCGCTTCCGGGTACCATTGGTCCCAGCAGACGCCGACGCCGATTTTCGCATAGCGGGTATTCCACACTTTGAACCCCGTATCCCCCGGATTGAAGTAGAACTTCTCCTCGTACCCCGGTCCGTCCGGAATATGGCTTTTGCGATACGTTCCAAGTACGGAACCGTCCGCGTCGATGACCGCGAGGGAATTGTAACGGGCGTAGTTCTTTTTCTCATAGAAGCTGATCGGCAGCACCACTTGAAGCTCCTTGGCGACCTTCTTGAAGTGATTCACCGCTTTGTTGTTCTCCAGCTCCGTCGCGTATACGTAATAGTCCGACTTCTCCTTCTGGCAGAAGTACGGCGTCTCGAACAGCTCCTGTATGAGGATGATCTGGGCGCCTTGAGCGGCGGCTTCGCGCACAAGCTTGTCCGCCTTGGCGATATTCTCCTCGATGTTGCAGGAACAAGCCATCTGCGTGGCCGCTACGGTTACTTTTCTCACTTGGCTGCTCCTCCTTGTCGCGGCATTTGCTGCGTCGTGCAATGCACGTTGCCGCCTTCTTTGATTATGGCCATTCCGTCTACCGTCCGGATCTTGCGGCCGGGGAACGTCGCCTGCAGGATACGCTCCGCCTCGCGGTCGGCTTCCGCCGCCGGGCCGCCGAACACCGGCAGCACGATGCCGCCGTTCACGAAATAGAAGTTAAGATAGCTTAGCGTCAGACGGCTGTCCTCGAACATGGCCTTCGGAGGCTGGGGAATCCTGACGATGTCCAGCTTGCGCCCTTTCGCGTCCGTCTCCTCCGCCAGGATCCGCAGGTTCTCCTGCGTAATCGCATAGTTCTCGTCGGAAGGATCGTCGCATACTTGGAGGATCACCTTGCCGGGAGCCGCAAAGCATGCGATGTTGTCGACATGGCCGTCCGTCTCGTCGCCGTCCAACCCGCGCTTCAGCCAAATCACCTTACGGACGTTAAGGAACTTCTTCAGGTTCTCCTCGACCTCCTCGCGGCTCAGCTCCGGGTTGCGGTTCGGGTTCAGCAGGCACTCTTCCGTCGTGATGACGGTGCCTTCCCCGTCGACATGCAGGGAACCCCCCTCCATGACGAGAGGAGCGTCGAAGCGGCGGGCGCCGACGCGATCCAGAATCTGCGGCGCCACCGCATCGTCCAGATCCCAAGGGGCGTACTTGCCGCCCCAGGCGTTAAACTTCCAGTTCACGCCCGCGAGCTCTCCGTCCTTGCCGACGACGAAGGTCGGGCCGTTGTCTCGCAGCCAAGCGTCGCTGTGCGGGATAACGACCAGTTCGATATTGGACCGGTCCAGATAACGCTGCGCCAGCTCCATGTCGGCGGCGTTGACGAGCACGGATACCGGCTCGAACTCGGCGATCGCCTTCACGATCTGGGCGTAGCCGTCGCAGACCTCCTCGTGGTCTTCGGGGTAAACCATGGAATCCTTCACTGGCCAGGACATGAACGTGCGCTCGTGTTCCGTCCATTCGGGAGGCATTGTAAAATGAAGCTCTTGTGGGTTCACAGCGATTCAGCTCACTTTATCGTATTTTCTCAGAACATCATATACGATATGCCTTGCGATCTCAATGACGGAGGAGACTTGGAAATATTCTCGGATCGCCTGCTTGGGGTGGAGCGTAGTTTGCTCGTGATACAGCCCCAAAAAAACTCGCCGCGCCTCCTCTCTAACCCGACATCATCGGGTTGCAGCCCTCAAAGCTCGCTGCTCACCCTCTGTAACCCGACGTTATCGGGTTACAGTACCCAAAACTCGCCGATCACTCTCTGTAACCCGACATTGTCGGGTTACAGCCCCAAAACCCGCTACTCCACCACTCTAAGCCGATAAGGCCGGCTTACAAGCCTCCCTGCTCCTTACCTATGAAGCAATTCTCATCTACACCCCGCCTCCAATCTGGTATACTCGACTTACGATCGGAGGCTCATAGAGCGAAGAAGCCTCCCACCACGTAGAAGAAAGAGGAATTCCAATGCCTGATATTCCCTCCGCAGAGGCCCAGGATAGGGATATCATTCCCTTAAGCCATCTGCGAGCCGATTGCGAGAGCTGCTTCGGCTTATGCTGCGCGGCGCTGCCTTTCGCCGCATCGAGCGACTTCGCCAAGGACAAGGCGGCCGGGCAGCCTTGCCCGGAGCTGCGCGACGATTATCGCTGCGGCATCCATAGCAAGCTAAGGCCGAGCGGCTACCGCGGCTGCACGGTCTACGACTGCTTCGGCGCCGGCCAGAAGGTGTCGCAGCTCACCTTCGAAGGACGCGGCTGGAAGGAAGCCCCCGACGCCTCCGCCCGAATGTTCGAGGTGTTCCCGATCATGTGGCAGATCCACGAGCTCCTCTGGTTCCTGACCGACGCGCTCTCCCGCGAGCCTGCCAAGCCGATTCGTCATGAGCTCCTGCAGGCTCTCCAAGAGACAGACGAGCTTACCAAGCTGAACCCGGACAAGCTGCTTCAGCTGTCCGTATCCGCCCAGCGGGCGGCCGTGAACCCGCTGCTGCTCCAGGCCAGCGAGCTTGTCCGCCAAGAAGCGCGCAAGCGATTCAAGGGCCCGCTCCGCACGCCCAAGAAGGCCGGGCGAGGCGCCGACCTGATCGGGGCCAAGCTTCGGGAAGCCGATCTGCGCTGCGCGAACCTGAGAGGCGCTTACCTGATCGCCGCCGACCTGCGAGAGGCCGATCTGCGGTTCGCCGACTTGATCGGAGCCGATCTGCGCGATACGGACCTGCGCGGCGCCGATCTGACGGATGCCCTCTTCGTCTCCCAATCGCAGCTGAACGCCGCCAAGGGCGACAAGACGACCCGCATTCCGGCAAGGCTGTCGCGCCCCGACCATTGGCAGAGCTAACTCTATCGGCAGCCGGCGTCGCCGGAAGATACGGAGAGGCACCGTCAAGAGGATGAGAGGCTCGGACAGACAGCAACACGCGCAGAAGAGATGCACAAAACAAACGCCGCCAAATCGACAAAAAGGCTCCCTCGCCGGCCTCGGATGGACCTGGAGCGAGACAGCCTTTTGCCTATTTGGCTTATCCTTTACCTTGAAGCCTTCCCTTCGAACCCTGCGCGGCCTTCGCCTTGTCCGTGTTCCTCATCAGGATCAGGTTGCGGGCATAGATAAAGACCCCGGGAACCTGCCCCAGAATGTACACAGGGTCCCTCCGGTAGATGGCATAGACGGACAGAATCGAGCTGCCCAGAATGCCGAATACCCAGAAGGACTTCGTCACGATGCTCTGCTTCGCTTTCTCGCTGGCGATCCACTGGACGACGAAACGGCCGGTGAACATAAGCTGCCCGATCAAGCCGAAGCCGACCCAGAACCATTCCCGAGCGTGACCGGTCATCGTTTACTCGCCCCTGATCTGGTAGTTTATCGTTCGCTTGCGAAGCCATCCGATGACGATCGCGTCCATCAGCCCGACGAAAGCCCGGTTAAGAACCCCGTACTTCGAGGTGCCTGCCGTTCTCTCGCGGTGGCCGACCGGAACCTCGACGACGCTGAAGCCGTTCATTCTCGCCAAGGTCGGCAGGAACCGGTGGAAGCCTTCGTACAGATTGAAGCTCTGGGCCACTTCCCGTTTGAAGAGCTTCATCGGGCACCCGGTGTCCTGGATCCGATCCCCGGTAATCTTGTTGCGCACCCCGTTGCCCACTTTGGACGAGACCTTTTTGACCAGCGTGTCCTTGCGGTCTACCCGGGTTCCGTTCGCGAAATCATACTGCTCCATATAAGGAAGAAGCTTGACGATGTCTTCCGGGAACGTCTGCAGGTCTCCGTCCATCAGCGCGACATAACGGCCTTCGGCTGCCTTCAAGCCCGCGGAGATCGCCGCCGTCTGCCCGCAGTTTTGCTCGAAGTGGATGACCCGAATCTTAGCGTCGCTCTCCGCGAGCTTATCGAGCTGGGGACCGCTGCCATCCGTGCTGCCGTCGTTGACCAGAATGATCTCGTACTCCCCGACATGCGGATCGAGCGCCCCCGTAATCGCAAAATAAAGCCTCATCAAGTCGTCGCGCTCGTTATAGATCGGAACGACTACCGACACTTCCTTCATGATGTTCTCCCTCCATGCCACCGTGCGAAATTCCGTATTCCATCCTCGAAGCTCGTTCGAGGCTCGTATCCGATCAATCGCCTGGCCTTGCCGATGTCGGCGAAGGTCATCGTCATGTCTCCCGGCTGAGCGGGCAGCTTCCGAAGAATCGCCTTCTTGCCGAGCTCCTTCTCCAAGCATTCCACCATCTCGCCGAGCGAGACCATCCGGCTGTTGCCCAGATTAAGCACCTCGTAGACCGACTCGTTATTCTCTGCATATTCGAGCGCTCCGCGGATTCCGCCGACGATATCCCCGATATAGGTATAGTCTCTCTTGGTCGAGCCGTCTCCGTAGAACGGAACCTCTCTCCCTTGATCGATGAGCTTGGCGAACTTATGAATCGCAAGATCCGGCCGCTGCCGTTCCCCGTACACCGTAAAAAAACGCAACATCATTCCGTCTATCCCGTATAGATGGTGGTAAGTGTATCCCATGAGCTCGCAGCTTTTTTTCGTGGCGGCATACAGCGAGATAGGAGAATCCACCGAATCGATCTCCGAGAAGGGTATTCGCTTATTATTCCCGTAGACCGATGACGAGGACGCGCACACCCACTTGCGGACGCCGTATTTCTTCATCGTCTCCAGCAGAAGGAGCGTGCCCCTTACATTGACGTCGTCGAACAGTAGCGGCTGCTCGATGGATGCCCGTACGCCGGGCAATGCCGCCAAGTGAACGACCGCGTCGATCGGTTCCGATTGGAAAATGCGCTCCAACGCCTCCCGATCCCGAATATCGACCGTCTCCAGCCGGTACCGCTCGCTCTCCAAACATCGGCTCAGCTCGGCCAGGGCCTCATCCTTGTCCGTAATGGCCGCAACGCTGTCCCGACAGGAATCCTGCTGGACGTTGCGCATTTTGACGCGATAGTCGTAGGAATCGGAGAAGCTGTCGAGACAGATGACGCGGTGCCCGCTCGCCATGAGGCTCTCTCCGAGGTGCGACCCGATAAACCCCGCCCCGCCTGTCACCAGATAAGTAGACATGAGTGCGTCCCCCTTCCGCCTATAAAATCGCAATGAAAAATAAGGCATTGCCCACGGCCCAAATGCCCTTAATCTCTTCTCTCTATCTGTAACTTTATGCTGCTCTTTCCGTCCTATGTCCACCGACAACCTACATATTAGTTCAAATAATCTAAGTTGTAAATCGATTATTTCTAGATATTTAAACGATTCGTCATATTTTTATTAAATTCATCAAAGTATTTTTTCTATTATTATACACATTCATCCGATTTGTCTTATAAGTAACGAAACAGCCGTCTTCCCCGATCGAAAGACGGCTTCGCTTGCGTTGGACTATTCTGTTCAATAATACTCCTCGTCCGACCATTCGCCGATGAGGGGAGCATCGGAGAGACCGGGAAGCTTTAAGCCTTCCGCCGCGTATTGAAGATAGGGCTGTCCGGGGCCGAACCCGGGCTGCCCCCTATCCTCGGCGGCGGGGATCAAGCCCGCGTGGGTTTCGTTTAACCGGCGAAGCGTATGAATATCCCGCTCGTAGAGGGAAGCATCCCATCGAATGCTTGGAACGACGCCCGCGACGACTTGAACGGGATACCCGCTCTCCTCGGCGATGATGACGGAAGCCTTATCCGGGTTGCTTCTCATGAAGGCATGAGCCCGCAGATGAGCCTTAAGATAAGAAATGATGACGTCTTCGTGGCCGGCGGCCCAATTCCCATCCGCCATAATTCCGGTTAAATAATCCCCTCCGAACCCCTCCGAGGGGAACGGAACGCCCGCCCCGATGGACCTCGCCCAGCTTAGATAAGGCTCCCACATGAAGCTCGCCCCTACGTTCCCTTTCAAGATGCCGTCGAGGCATTCGCTCATGGTCCGATGAACCACGGGATCGGATACGAGCCCGTTCGCGCTCATCCACTGCCTCAGCCGGTGGGAAGCGCTCGAATGGCCGACCGTCGAGATCGCCCGGTCGGTTAACTCGTCCGCATACCGAAGGTTGCTTCCCTTCGGAACGACCAGGGCGAGCCCCCCTCCGTTGCTCGTCTTGCCGTCGAACGCCAAGAATAACGGCCGGAACCTCGGCAGTACCCGACTGAGCGAATGACTCGCGATCATCGGATAATCCCCGATCGAGGCGATCTGGACCCGTCCCCCGATCAAGCTCTCCACCAGTTCCATTCCGTTCGGGGCATTCGCCCAATTGACGCGATAAGAGCCCGATGGACTCGTCCGTTGCAACTCTTCCTCGAACAGACCCAGCCGTTTGATGATCAGCGTGCTCCACAGCAAGGCCGCCCCGCTCTGATAGCCGACCGTCACCTCTCGCCCCGGCCCTTCCTTCGGCCTCTCCGCCGGCTGATGCTGTCTGGAATGCAGATAAACCCAAGCTTCCAGCTTCTCTTTGTCGATCCAGATCTCCTTGCCTACCTTAATATGCGGGAGCTGCTTATCCTTGCGCCAACGGTCGATCGTTGCCCGGCTCACGCCCAGAATATCCATCGCTTCCTGAAGGCTGAGCAGATTGAATCTTTCGTTAGCCATGATCGCACGCTCCCTTTTCCAATCTCAATCCAAACTATTTTGATGCGATTTATCAGTTAATTTGATCATAAGCGATCCCCCTTGTGATTTCAATGCCTAAGCGGCTCGGACAAGCCGGATTTTCCTCATTCCCGCTCGATATTCCTCATTCCTCCTCATCTTATTGACACTGCAAGGGGGCAATGTTATTTTCATACATATTAATCAAAGTTGTTTAGTTGGAATTAAGTCAATGACGAAGATCACACGATCAAGAAGGGTTGTGCAAAAAAATGAGAATGGGGACAAAAAAACGCACGTTCTTTGGCGGAGTGACGACTCTAGCCCTTATCCTGGCGCTGACGCTTCTGTCGGCTTGCGGGGCGAACGACTCGAACGAGACGGCCGGCTCGGCCGGCAAGAGCTCCGAAGCTCCCGCGAGCGGCAATGCGGAATTAGACAAAAAGATCCGAATCGGTTATCAGAAGTATGCTTCCATCAATATTCTCAAGGTTAGAGGCGGCTTGGAAGAGAAGCTCGCCGAGATCGGCTACAAGGTCGAATGGACCGAGTTCCCCGGAGGACCGCAGCTTCTGGAAGCCGTCAACGTCGGCAGCATCGACTTCGGCAACGTCGGCGAAGCGCCTCCGATCTTCGCTCAGGCGGCAGGCACGCCGCTCGTCTACCTCGGGCATTCCCCCGCGAGCCCGAAGGCGGAAGCGATTCTCGTTCCCGAGAATTCCCCGATCAAGACCGGCGCCGATCTGAAGGGCAAGAAGGTCGCTCTCAACAAAGGCTCGAACGTTCATTACCTCCTCGTCAAATACCTCGAGCGCGAAGGGCTGAAGTACTCCGACATCGAAGTCGTCTTCCTCCCTCCGGCGGACGCGAGAGCCGCGTTCGAGAGCGGCAGCGTCGACGCCTGGGTCATCTGGGAGCCGTTCTACTCCGCCGCGCAGCTCGCCACCAAGGCCCGCGTTCTCTCGGACGGCGAAGGTCTCGTCAGCAATTATGAATTCTATCTGTCCACTCGCAAGTTCTACGAGAACGACAAAGCCGCGCTTGACGTTCTGCTGGAGCAATTGCAGCAATCCGATGCCTGGGCGAAGGATAACCAGTCGGAATTGGCCGACCTGCTCGCGCCGGCGCTCGGACTCGACGTGCCTTCCTTGGAACAGGCGCTCTCGCATCGGAGCTTCGGCGTCGAGCCGATCACGGACGACATCGCCGAAGCGCAGCAGAAGATCGCCGACGTCTTCTACGATCTTAAGCTGATTCCCGACAAGATCGATATTCGGGAAGCTATCGTCGAATAAGAGTTAGGAGGAAGGAGGACATCCAATGGAAATCTTCTGGTTCATTCCCTTGCACGGGGACGGCCGTTATCTCGGAAGCTCCGAGGGCGCCCGCGCCGTCGATTACAACTATATCCGGCAGATCTCGCAAGCGGCGGATCGCTTAGGCTACCACGGCGTACTCGTCCCTACGGGCAAGGCCTGCGAGGATGCCTGGATTGCCGCATCCTCGCTGATCTCCGCGACCGAGAGGCTCAAGTTCCTTGTCGCCGTCCGGCCGGGCCTCATGTCACCGTCCGCCGCGGCGCGAATGGCTTCCACCTTCGATCGCTTGTCCGGAGGGAGGCTTCTGGTCAACGTCGTCACGGGCGGCGATCCGCACGAGCTGGCAGGGGACGGGATCTTCTTGAATCACTCCGAGCGTTACGAGCTGACCGATGAATTCATGGACGTTTGGCGCAAGCTCATGCATGGCGAGAAGGTAAGCTTCTCGGGCAAGCACCTGCGCGCCGAAGAGAGCGAGCTGCTCTTCCCTCCGATCCAGAAGCCTTATCCTCCCGTCTACTTCGGAGGCTCCTCGCCGGCCGCATTGAATATTGCCGCGGATCACGTCGACTGCTATCTGACTTGGGGAGAGCCGCCGGAGGAGGTGGCGAAGAAGATTCAAGAGGTGCGCTCGCTCGCCGAAGCCCGCGGCCGCAAGGTCAAGTTCGGCATCCGCCTGCACGTCATCGTTCGGGAGACCGAGGAAGAAGCTTGGGCGGCAGCCGACCGGCTCATCCGATATGTCGACGAAGAATCGATCGCGGAAGCGCAGCGAATTCTGTCCCGCTACGACTCGGTCGGCCAGAAGCGCATGGCCGACCTGCATAAGGGAGACCGATCCTCGCTCGTCATCGCCCCGAACCTATGGGCCGGCATCGGCCTCGTTCGGGGCGGCGCGGGCACCGCCCTCGTGGGAAACGCCGAATCGGTGGCCGCCCGCATCAAGGAGTACCGAGAGCTTGGCATCGAAACGTTCGTTCTCTCCGGTTATCCGCACCTCGAGGAAGCCTATACGGCCGCCGAGCTGCTGTTCCCGCTGCTGCCCCTTGCCGCCCGCGAGCAGCCTTCCCCGGCCTCGGCGATCGAGGCCGTCGGAGAGTTGGTCGCCTACAATAAACGCCCGGACAAACGATCCCGTCCGCAGTCTGGAGGAGTCGCCCATGAAGCCGTTCCGCAAGCTGGCCGTTAATCGATACACTCCTTATTATCTTCCCGTACTGGTCGTGGCGGTTTGGCAGCTGCTGGGCCAGTACGGATATATCTCGACCCGAACCTTGCCGACTCCGCTCCAAGTAGCGGAGGCCGGCATTTCGCTTGCGAAGTCGGGGGAGATTTTCCAATATATTTACGACAGCGCGAAGAGAGCGTTCATCGGTCTCGCAATCGGAGGCGGGATAGGCTTCGTTCTCGGGGTTGTCAACGGGCTGTTCCCGATCGCCAACCGATACCTCGACAGCTCTCTCCAGATGATCCGCAACGTCCCCCATCTCGCCTTGATCCCGCTCGTCATTCTCTGGTTCGGAATCGACGAGACGGCCAAAATTTTCCTCGTGGCTCTGGGCGTATTCTTCCCGATCTACATGAACACGGTACACGGCATCCGTTCCATCGACCCCGGACTGATCGAGATGGCCAAGGTCTACGAGCTCAAGGGGTTCGCCTTCTACCGCGAGGTGATTCTGCCGGGAGCCCTCTCCTCCGTTCTCGTCGGGCTCCGTTATGCGCTTGGCTTCATGTGGCTCACCCTGATCGTCGCGGAGACGATCTCGGCCAATTCCGGGATCGGCTATATGGCCATGAACGCCCGGGAATTCATGAGGCTGGATATCGTCGTGTTCGCCATCATCCTGTATGCGATTCTTGGCAAGCTGTCCGACTCCGCGGCCAAGCTGATGGAGCGACGGCTCTTGCGCTGGAATCCGAATTACACCAAGTCTTAAAGAGAGGTGACATCCATGAGCACACATCGTCTCGGAGCCCGGCTCCACATTCAATCGGCAATGAAACGCTTTGGAGAGCAAGACGTGCTGCGCGGCATCGATTTGACCATCCCCGCCGGGCAGTTCGTCGCCATCGTCGGACGAAGCGGCTGCGGCAAAAGCACGCTGCTGCGCTTGATCGCGGGGCTCGAGCCCCCGAGCGGCGGGGAACTGACGCTTGACGGCGAAACGATCGGCGGCCACCACGCCGACACCCGAATGCTGTTCCAGGACGCGAGACTGCTGCCTTGGAGGAAGGCCGTCGATAACGTGCAAGTCGGACTTCGTACGAGAAGCCGCGAACGGGCTCTGGACGCGCTCTCCCAGGTAGGTCTCGCCGACAAGGCGAACGAGTGGCCGGGCGTCCTCTCCGGCGGCCAACGGCAGCGGGTCGCGCTGGCCCGCGCGCTCGCCGGCCAGCCTCGGCTGCTGCTGCTGGACGAACCGCTCGGCGCTCTCGACGCCCTCACTCGCATAGAGATGCAGCAGCTAATCGAGCGCCTGTGGCAGGAGCAGGGCTTCACCGCCGTGCTCGTCACTCACGACGTGAGCGAAGCGGTCGCGCTGGCGGATCGGGTCATCCTGATCGAGAACGGACGCATCTCGCTGGACGTGAACATCACCCTCGACCGTCCTCGCGAGAGGGACGGCGGGTTCGTCCACTTCGAGAAGCTGATTCTCGATCGGATTCTCGAACGGGATTCCTCGGAAGCCCCGCGCGGCAAGAAGCTGTCTTATTCCATATAAAACTCGCAAAAAAACCCGCTTCTCCATACGGAGACGGCGGGTTCTTCCTTTATTCCGATTTATTGGCCGAGCGAGTCCGCGATCGCCTGCACCCCGTACGAGTTGCCGATCGGACCGTAGCCGAGAGCCAGCTCGCCGTTGATGCCGTAGACGTGGCCGTCCTGAACGGCCTTCAGCTTCTTCCAGACCTCGCTCTTCTCCCATTCGTCTGTCACGGCGGGGACGGATTTATCTCCGTAATTGAAGTAGCCCAGGAACAAATAATCCGGGTTCAGCTCCGCGAGACCTTCCAGGCTGAGCTGAGCTCCTTCCTTGATGTCGGCGGAATCCGGCGGGGTCAGATTAAGGCCGCCCTCGTAATAGGGCTGCAGGTAATTCGTGCCTTGCAGCCAAGCTTCTTTCTCTCTTACTTGCATGAAGGCTACATTGCCGCCGAGATCGGCAAGCTTCGCCTTAGCCTCTTCCACCTTGCCGCGGAATTCCGAGATGTAATCGGACGCGACCTCTTCCTGGCCGAGAATCTCGCCGAACTTCGTAACGACCGCAGGCCAGTCACCCCAAATATTCGTTGTCGCTTCATCGATTAGGACGGTAGGCGCGATCTTCTCCAGCTCGCCCGCGATTTCGGCATTGACGCTGTTGCCGCCGATGATCAGATCCGGATCGTAAGCGACGAGCGACTCCAGGTTCACCTGCGTATTCTCGCCGACGATCGTCAGTTCCTTCACTTTATCGACGTAAGGCTTATAGCTGTCCGTCTTAAGAACCGAGGTCTCTTCGCTGAACGGAAGCGCCAGCGCCAACGATTCGAGGTTGAACAACAGAATCGAATCACCGTAGCCCCAGTGAACGACCGCGACCTTCTTCGGCTCCTCTTGGATCGTAATCTCGCCGTTCGCCGCTTGAATCGCGCGCGGGAACTTGCCCGCCTCTTCGCTGGCGGAAGCCGAAGGCCGGGCGGACGGCGAGGCCGGCTCCGACTCGGAAGCCGATTGCGATGCCGACGAACTGCCGGACGCGGAAGAATTCGAATTCGGGTTCGAGCATGCGCTTACCAGCAAAATTCCGCATATTAACGTTATAAAGAAGGCAAGCCCCTTCATTTTCTTAACCATGTCAAGCATCCTCTCTCTGCTCCTGTGTATTGAGTGATAATGTTTCTCATTATCACTCAATACCTTACCATCTCCTTCGGAGGATGGGAATAGAGAGATTCCCGATGCATGGATGGACTATTTCACCTGCCGTAACCGCTGAGCTAACTAGCGCGCCTCCTGCCGACTCTATCCCTGCGGCCCATGCCCCGCCCGGCCCGGCGGCAACCCTTTATGCTTCTTGAAGAGCCTGCTGAAATAATAAGGATCGGAATAGCCGACGCTTCTCGCGACGCTGGCGACCGGAAATCGTCCTTGCAGCAGCAGCTCGTTGGCCCGGTTCATCCGGTATTGGATCAAATAATCGATCGGCGCCAAGCCGACGTACTTGCGGAAGAGGTACGAGAAATACTTCGGCTTCATCCGATAACGCTCGGCCAACCTCTGCAGGGTTAGGGGCTCCATATAATGCATCTGAATATATTGGATCGCTTCGTCGATCACGGTATAGCTCTCCGGGTTCCGGTTCAGCCGTTCCGATAGAAGCAGCTTGTTGAGCAAGCGGTAGAACAGCGCCTTCTTCTCCAGAAGGCTCATGCTGTCCGGGGAGGAAGCGGCCTGAAGCAGCTGCGAGTGCAGCAGGACGATCTCCGGATCGGGCGTCACCTGCAGCATCGATACCTCGGCCAAGCGGCGGACCGCGTCCCGGCTCCCTCCGGTCGGCAAATAATGCACCAAGCCGTATTCGAAGCCTTCGTCGCCGACCTCGATCTTCAACTGCTTGCCCTGGCCCCCGAGCAGAACCTTTCCCGGAGCCAGCCGGTACCGCTCCGATTCGTTAAAGACGAAGTCCGCTTGTCCATTCAAGCTCAAGATGATCGCGCATTTGGTCGTGGGCTGCATGACGTGCCCGTCATAGAGGCCGCCCGGAGCCAGCTCCGTACGGTAAACGCCGAACACGTCAAGCGGGACCGACGCGAGGTCTTGGGCCAGTTCCTCGTAAAGGATCGGCATAGGCAACGACTCCTCCTTCTTCCCTTCTTCCTCTCATTGTACTGGAATGCCCCCGGCTCATCTACCATTCTCGGATCGTAACAATACGGAAGAGGCGCCTGCGGCCGAATTCCCGCCGGAGGCACCTCTTCCCGTTAATCCCTATTCCGAACTCCTTGCCCGCTTACGGCTCCAACGTCAGCATGACGACCGATGCCGGAGGCAGGGCGATCTTCAGCTTGTTGCCCGTCATCCGCGCCCCTTCGAAAGCCGCCGGAGCTACAAGGTTCGGCTGCTCGAACGTGTTGTGCGCATTAATCGCGTCGTTCGCCAGAATAACGCCGGTGCAGGTATGAGCCTCTTCCGCTCCGCGAAGCTCCAGCTCGAGCTCGGCGGATTCGGCCGGGCTCAGGTTGCACAAGCTGACGTGAACCTTGCCGTCCTTCTTCGAAGCCGATGCGCTGACCTGCGGCAGCGTCTCTTCGCCGTCCAACGTATATTCCCCGAACGTCCCGTGGAACGCGAGCGCTTCGGCGTCCTGATGGACCTTGAACATCTCGAGGACATGATACGTTGGCGTCAGCAGCATTTTCTCGCCTTCCGTCAACACGACCGCCTGAAGCACGTTGACCATCTGCGCCAGGTTCGCCATCTGAACGCGATCGCAATGCTTCTGGAAGATATGCAGGTGATGCGCCGCCACGATGGCGTCGCGCATCGTGTTCTGCTGGTAGAGGAAGCCCGGGTTCGTTCCCGGCTCCACGTCGTACCAGGTGCCCCACTCGTCGACGACGATGCCGACCCGCTTCTTCGGATCGTAGCGGTCCATGACCGTTCCGTGTCTCGTCAGAAGCTCGTCCATGTGGTTAGCCTTCCGCATCGTCACGAACCAGTCCCGCTTGTCGAAGTCGGTTGCCGAGCCCTTGTTCGCCCACGTTCCCGGAACCGTATAGTAATGAAGGCTAAGGCCGTCCATCATGTGGTGGGCCTGCTTCATCAGAACGTCGGTCCAATGGTAGTCGTCGGAATTCGCTCCTCCGGCGATCTTATACAGCTTGTTGTCCCCGTAATTCCGCGCATAGGTCTGATAGCGACGGTATTGATCCGCGTAATATTCCGCCGTCATGTTGCCGCCGCAGCCCCAGTTCTCGTTGCCGACTCCGAAGTACTTCAGCTTCCAAGGCTTCTCGCGGCCGTTCTCCTGGCGGAGGTTGGACATCGGAGATTCCCCATCGAACGTCATGTACTCGACCCATTCCGACATCTCCTGGACGGAACCGCTTCCAACATTGCCGCAGATATAAGGCTCGCTGCCGAGCAATTCGCACAGCTGGAAAAACTCATGAGTGCCGAAATGGTTGTTCTCGACGACGCCGCCCCAATGCGTGTTGATCATTCGCTTGCGGTTCTCGCGCGGGCCGATGCCATCCTTCCAATGGTATTCGTCGGCGAAGCAGCCTCCCGGCCAACGGAGCACGGGAATGTTCAGCTTCTTCAGCGCTTCGAGCACGTCGTTGCGAATCCCCTTCGTGTTCGGGACGGAGGAGTCCTCCCCGACCCACAGTCCTTCATAGATGCAGCGTCCAAGATGCTCCGCGAAGTGTCCGTAGATGTTCTTGTTGATCGTACCAAGCGTCCAATCGGCATGAATCACAATTCGGTTCGACATAGTTCATCTCCTTAATGACGGATAGCTCCTCTGATCGTTCGGCCCTTGGGCCCGATTCTCCTTCACTATAAGCCCGCGGTTCTTTATGGTCAACATGTTTTTGTTTAATACTTTATATTTTAGAGAAATATTAAGTCGATATGATAATTATATTGCCACGACCCGAACAAGAAGATATGCTGAAGAAAATAAGTACGTCAAAGAGGTCATTATGGAAACGTTAGTCTCCGAGAGCAACCTGCCTCTGTTCGAAGCGCTGGCCAGCGGCGTGAGAATTCGGATCATCGAGCTGCTCGCCCAGGAGCCGATGGTCATGAAGGATCTGGCCTCCGCCACCGGACTGAGCAATTCGATCAT
>Ga0065721_10005129_pt1 | contig 28360 bp, 27 predicted proteins | sample Mesricmetagenome_FD_59108 | JGI IMG/M metagenome (GOLD analysis project Ga0065721, IMG submission 59108) | Mesophilic microbial community from rice straw/compost enrichment Sample: eDNA_1 v2 (version 2) | ecosystem: Engineered > Solid waste > Grass > Composting > Bioreactor | place: USA: Davis...
TGGAAACGTGGATGTATTCTCTGAAAAACCTTCGGGAGTAAACCGTCGCGACTCATGCTCATCCAGATCCGCGGCTGGCCAAGTTGAAATACGAGTAAGACGGAAGTGGTAGCCACCACTGCACTAATCGAAACAATTTTTTCAATCCAGGGTGCACGTTCTTCGAAAACAAAGGCAAGCGGGTCGTTCACGTCTTTAAATGCTGTGGATCGCTCCATGCCGGTTAGCACCAATGCGATCAGGATATAGAGAACGGTACAAATCACAAGGGAGTAAATCATACCTCGCGGCAGATCACGTTGCGGATTTTTACATTCTTCTGCCGTCGTGGAAATGGCATCAAACCCAATATAGGCATAAAATACAGCCGATACCCCGCGCAACACACCTTCAAACTGGTTTGGCATAAAAGGCTTCCAGTTATTGGTATCCACGTAAAAAGCACCGGCAATAATCACGAAGATGATGACGGCCACTTTGAAGATCACCATGAAATTGGCCGACTGTTTACTTTCCTGGATACCGATATAAGCCAGCCAGGTGATCAAACCCACAACGATCAATGCCGGTAAATTGAAAAATATGGGACTTCCGCCGATAGTGGGTGCACTATTATATGCATCGATGGCAAATTGGTAGTTTGATAACACAGCCGGATCAGTAACAGTACCGGCTGCCAGTTCACGGGTGGCTTCCTGGTAGGCCCCATATGCTGTTTGCGGGTCCACCAGCATCCAATCGGGTAAATGGATGTTGAATACGTTAACCAAAAGATTGTTGAAATAACTGCTCCATGAGATAGCAACTACGATATTCCCAATTGCATATTCCAGGATCAATGCCCAACCGATAACCCAGGCGATCATTTCACCAAATGTGACATAGGAATATGTATATGCACTGCCTGCAACAGGTACACGGCTGGCAAACTCAGCATAACACAACGCAGAGAAGCCACATGTAATGGCAGTAATGATAAACAGGATAGATATACCCGGACCACCATCATAAGCAGCCTTACCGATTGTTGAAAAAATTCCGGCACCAATCACAGCCGCTATACCAAGAAAGGTGAGGTCGCGTACACCGAGTACCTTGCGCAAACCGTGACCAGCACTCTCCTGCCTTTTCTCATAATCTGCCCGAATGGATTCTATCGATTTTTTCCGGAATAAAGAGTTCGACATCGTTAGTTGGTTTGAAGGCTTTAAAATAGGAAAAATATGCTGTGCAACGGAAAAAACAAAAGCACAGTTGTCAATGCTCCCTTTGTACAAGGAAAAGAGCAAGTTCCTTTAATGGTTTTTTCCGGGCCGATAACACAGCTATATCCTCCAGGTGCTGGAATGCTTCGTCCAGGAAACGGTTTTTCAATTCCAGGGCCCAGTCATCAATACCACAATCACGAAACAGATTGATCACGGTTTGAACCTTATCCTCGCGGTCAGTTTCGAGCAGGGATTTCAATTCTTTTTTCTGCACTTCATTGGCCGTTTCCAAAGCGTGTATCAGCAGGAATGTTTTTTTATTAGCCCGTATATCGCCGCCAACCTGTTTGCCAAATTTTTCGGGATCCCCAAATGCATCGAGATAATCATCCTGGACCTGGAACGCAAGACCCAGTTTGCGACCGAATTCATATAAGAGGTTTTGATTGCGCTCGCCGGCTCCCCCGAGGATCGCGCCCATTTTCAGGCTCGCAGCAAGCAATACGGAAGTCTTTAACTCAATCATCTGCAAATATTGATCATGAGCCACCGCTTCCATTTTTTCATAATCCATATCAAGCTGCTGACCTTCGCAAACCTGTCTTGCTGTCTTATTAAAAAGACCGAGTATCTGGTGCAGGTAAGAACTTTGAATTTTATTCAGTTGCTCATATGCCGCCACCTGCATGACATCACCCGCGAGGATGGCGGTGCTGTCGCCATATTTTTTATGAACCGTTTCCATTCCACGCCGTAGTGGCGCGCGGTCCATGATGTCGTCATGTATAAGTGTGAAATTGTGAAACAGCTCAACCGCCGTTGCTACAGACCAGGCATCAGGTTTTATCTCATCGAAAAGTTCATTTCCCATCAGGCATAAAACCGGACGGATGCGCTTGCCTCCCATTTTCAAAAAATAATGACTGGCATCATATAGTGAAGCGGGTGCGGACGGAAACAGGGGCTGGTTAAAATGTTCGGCGAATTGCTTAGCGAGCTGCTCAAATGAATGCATGAACAAAAATAAATTCGTTTGACTTACCTTTTCTTTTTTCTTTTATTCTTTTTAGCTGCACTATCATCGCGGTCGGCCAACACGGAATCAGGAGATAAGACCCATTCATAATCGAGTTGGCGTTTGGCCAGGTTAGCTGCAGCAACTTTGATACGCACCTTATCACCCATACGGAACTTCATGCCACTTCGCATGCCAACAAGTGCATAGTCAGATTCTACATGGCGGAATTCGTCATACTCAAGTAAACTGTTGATGCTTACCAGGCCTTCACATTTATGCTCCACCGTTTCCACCCAGAAACCAAAACTGGCCACACCACTGATCACTCCGTCAAAATCTTCCCCAACATAATTGCGCATGTATTGAACCTGCTTGTATTTGTTTGCAGATCTTTCTGCTTCCATGGCCGCCCGTTCCCTCTCACTGCAATGTTTGCAGCGTTCTTCCAGCTTCTTGTCAACATTGAATTGTTTGTCCAGCACTTCCTGCAGTATGCGATGAACCATAATATCCGGGTAACGCCGGATAGGCGATGTAAAATGGCAATAGTGTTCAAAACCCAAACCATAGTGACCCACATTTTCAGTGGTGTATTTTGCCTTGGCCATCGTGCGTATGCCGAGTTGTTCTAACACATGTTGCTCGGGTCTGCCATGTACGTCCTCGAGTAATTGATTAAAGGATGCGGCAATGGCTTCCGGTGAAGAAGAATCGAATTTATGTCCAAACTTATTGGCAAATGCAATGAACGGAAGCAGCTTCTCTTCATCCGGCGTATCGTGCACACGATATGGAAACGGCATGGGTTTGCCTTTGATCTTAATCTTCGATATGGATTCGGCAACATAACGGTTTGCCAGCAACATAAACTCTTCAATCAGCTGGTGCGCTTCCTTGCTTTCTTTGATAACAATGCCAATTGGATCTCCTTTTTCATCAAGTTTAAACCTCACTTCCTGTGATGAAAAATTAATCGCGCCTTTTTGAAATCTTCTCTTCCGCATTTTCTGGGCAAGATCATTGAGTAGCAGGATTTCATCGGCAAAATCACCTTCCCTCTTTTCAATAATTTCCTGAGCCTCTTCATAAGTAAAGCGGCGATCGGAATGCATGACGGTTCTTCCAAGCCAGTAGTTCTTTACTTCAGCCTTACTGTTTATCTCGAAAATAGCAGAGAAAGTCAGCTTGTCTTCCTTCGGCCTCAATGAACATAATACATTTGAAATATGTTCAGGCAACATGGGGTTAACCCGGTCAGGCAGATAAACAGAAGTTGCTTTTTGATAAGCTGCTTTATCCAAAGGGTTATCAGGTTCCACATAATGACTTACGTCGGCAATGTGTACACCGATTTCATAAAGACCATCACGAATGGTACGAACTGAGATTGCGTCGTCGAAATCCTTTGCATCAACCGGGTCGATGGTAAAAGTGAGTATATCCCTGACGTCCCTTCTCTTTCTTACATCTTCTTCAGAGATCGCCTCCGGTATTCTTGCAGCCACTTCAAGCGCATCATCCGGGAATTCCAGGGGGAATCCGTTTTCAAGCAGGATTTCCTTCATCGCCACATCATTGGTGTTTTCTGCATCGAGTACACTCACAATCTCACCGACCGGTTTACGATCACCTTTTTCCCAGCGTACCAGTCGCGCCACTACCCTGTCGCCATCCTTTGCCCCGTTGATGCTGTCCAGCGGGACATAGAGATCAGGCATTGGCTTTTCACTGTCAATAACCAGGAATGCGAAATCCTTTCCCAGTTGCAGTCGCCCGATAAATTCGGTTTGTTTTCTTTCGACCACTTCAATTATTTCTCCCTGCATTCTCCGCCCAAATCCGTTTTTGATGCGAACTTTTACCGTATCACCATGTAAAGCTGTATTGAAATCGGAAGGTCGTATCAGGACATCTGTTTCCTGTTCGGGAACGACCACGAAACCCATGCCCGAGCGTGTTATATCAAGACGGCCTTTGACCGTTTTCGTGGAATCGTGCTGGTCTTGTTTCTGTCTTTTCCTTGGATTGTGTTTCTTACCCATGTGCTAACTTTTGCCGTCAGGCCGGAATTTCCGGACAAAGCCGGTAATAATTTGATCAAATTGTCCTCCTTCATCATATAAAAAATGATGCCGGACAGGAATTATGTACAATGGCCAGTCTGCTATCTCTGATTTAAATTTAAAAAGGCGAACTGCATCCTTCTCGGTTGTGAGAATTATTTTTTCTTTCGCCCCGATATTGTCAAACTTTTTCCGGATCTCTTTCAAATCATCGATAGTGAAGATACGATGATCGGGGTACTGGATCATTTGATAGGAACGACAACTGGTTTCAAGCAATGATTTTAATGGTGTCGGGTTGGCAATACCCGTGACAAGCAGCACTTCGGTCTCACCTCCTATCTCCTTATTCTGCCTGCTGAAAATATGATACAAACTGCCATATTGCATCGTGGCAAAAAAAACAGCTTGTCCCGGCACAGGATTAATTTCTGTTTTTATTCGATCCTTTTCTCCCAGGCTGAGATCTGCCGGACATTTCGTAACAACTATTACATCTGCCCTTTTATATTGCGAACGGAGATCACGCAAATCACCTGTCGGAAGGTAGAAGTCGCGAGTAAACAAATTTCCATAATCCGTTAGCAAAATATTTAAACCGGCCTGGATTGCCCGGTGCTGGAATGCGTCATCCAGCAGTATTACTTCAGTTGCGGGACGATCATGCAACAGTTGAGGTATGGCAAGAACCCGCTCTTCTCCTACGGCAACTGCCACATCCGGGAATTTTTTGTGAAACTGCATAGGCTCGTCACCGATTTCCAGGGCTGTTGAGGAGTCATCAGCCAGTACATATCCTTTCGTCCTGCGTTTATAGCCGCGACTTAATACGGATGTCTGAAACTGATCTTTCAATAACATAACCAGGTATTCTACCATGGGCGATTTCCCGGTGCCACCTACAGAAAGGTTACCCACACAAATCAGGGGAAGACCAAAACTTGTACTCCGTAAAATTTTCCTGTCGTAAAGCCAGTTCCTGATCGCTACAACCAGCCAGTAAAGCAAAGCAAAGGGGAAAAGCAGGATCCGGAAAGATCTCAGGAAAAAGTTAGAAGACATAAACGTTTTGCGGTGTGATACAAAGGTCTAAAGGTAGGTCAAATTCATGTAGGCCTTCAATCTGATCAACAGGTTCAAAATAGCTGAAACCCGCCTTAATGCAATCAGGTCTTGTGGCTGCCAGCCATTTATCATAGAACCCTTTTCCATATCCCGCGCGATAACCATTCAGATCAAATGCGAGTAAGGGTACAAACACCAGGTCTATTTCTTCTGCGGGCAGAAAATCGGTGCTTTGAGGTTCGTAAATATTTAGCTCCGTCTTTGTAAATGGTGTGTCTATATCTGTAACCGCAGCACGCATGATGCCTGTTGTAAAATCAGAAACGGGGTAGCAGATTTTCATTTCCGGGTTTCTGAATCTTAAGAATTCAGTAAACAAATGTGTATCCGGCTCTTTGTTTTCTTCGATTGGCCAGTATGACAACAGTGCATTAATAAAAGGCAATTCTGCAGTTTGAAATTTGATCAGCAGCAGATCATCCAGCTTCACCTTTTCTGAATCCGAAATAGCAAGCCTTTTCTCACGATATATTCTGCGAAGTTCCGCTTTCAGCATGCTGTTAAATTAAGACTCCTCTTCATTGATAAAAATGGAAAAAATGGTTGTCCCATATTTTTTTTCCATTCGATAACCCTGGAAGTTTTTGTAATCATTTCTAGGTGTATGTTCGAGTACAAACCAGCCACCGGGATTCAATAATTTTTGTGAAAACACAAGCCTGGGCAACTCATCGATTGTCCCCAGGGCATAAGGCGGACCTGCGAAAATGAAATCAAATTTTTCAGTGCACTGGTTGATGAAACGGAATACATCGGCCTTCACTACTCTCATATTTTCTATGCCCAGTTCACGGGAGGTTTTCCGGATAAATTCATACATCGATGAATCTTTTTCCACTATCGTCAGATCCGGTACACCGCGCGAAGCCAGCTCATAACTGATGCTGCCGGTGCCACCAAAAAGATCCAGCGTTTTTAATTCTTCAAAATCCAGCTTATGCTGAATCACATTGAACAGTCCTTCCTTGGCAATATCTGTCGTGGGACGGGTATGGGGCATTTTAGAGGGCGGATTGAATTTTCGTCCGCCATGTTCACCACCTATGATACGCATTTGGCGAGGTCGTTAAGAGATGTAAAAAAGTGTGTGGGATAAGCTAACTCTTCAGCACCGGGAACCTTCCATTCGGATTCGCGAAAACGAATATGAAGAAAGTACTGGTATACTTCCCGGTAAAGAGCCGATTCCCGGTCAATCAAACCTGACAGGTAAATGCGTACCGTCTCCTGTGAAAATGAAAACTGCCTGCATGCATCAAGCAGGTAATAGACAAAATCCGCCGGGGTGGAATAAGGGAATGTCTGGGTAAGCAGGAGTTTACTGCCGCGCGTAACTACCAATGAAAAATCCTCAGAGCGGAAATCGGCAGCCAGTGATCCTTCAAAATCTGTAATCACCGAATTGCGTACCCCCAAAGTATAAGTATGCCAGTAGTTAGCCGATGGATAATATTCCATGGCCCAGTCATACACTTCCCTGGGAATCGCATAGGCATTATACATCTGCCATCCGGAAACCGGTTCATCCACTACGGCATCACGTCCACTGATACCAAACATGGTTTGCAACATCAGCCTGGCATCGTCCTGTTTGTACTGGTGTAATGGGATCATCACACTTTGCGGGTAATCGTAACAAATGAAAATATAGGGGTAAGATGCCCTCAGTTCGGGATGTTTCCAGTAAATATCACCCAGGGTAGATTGATTCATCTCAAGGTCGGTATACCAGCTCAGTTTATACAACTCATTAACGATGGCTGAACTGACTGAAAAACCAAAATGCTTTTCCCCTATCCTGATTGAAAGGATCTGCTGATCGGCTTCTCCACTCCTGGCAGACACGATATTATATACCTGTTTCACAGTTTGTTTATTGTTGCAATGATATGCAAAATTAATTATTGTAGGTTTGTCGGCTTTTTCAGCTAAAAATCAACATTATCTGACGCACTGCAATGGCAAACAACATTCCAAACAGCAGTTTACAACTGGAAATTTCCAACAGGCAAATATTAAAGATCGCATTGCCTATTGCCCTTGCCATGCTTGTACCACAGGTAAATTTTATAGCCAATACTGTTTTCCTCAGCGGGCTTGGAGAAACGGAACTTGGCGCTGCCGGCATTACAGGAGTGTATTACCTCGTGTTTGCGCTTGTTGGTAACGGGCTCAATAGCGGACTGCAGGCCCTGATTGCAAGACGTGCAGGTGAGAATCGTCCCGGAGAAATTGGCCGGATGTTTTCACAATCCATCTGGATCGCACTGTCCTTTGCCTGTTTTAGTATACTCATCAGCTACCTTTTTGCTGCTCCGTTTTTGTCAAAGGTCATCCATAGCGAAAATGTAAGAAACGAAGCCATAGGTTTTATCCGGATCCGCATTTGGGGATTGCTCTTTCTTTACCTGTTCCAGATGGGTAATGCCATGCTGGTTGGAACTAACAATAGCCGATTTCTAAAATATGGCTTTCTGGCAGGTGCCGTTTTGAATATCACCCTGGACTATGCTTTAATCTATGGCCACCTCGGTATGCCGCGCCTGGGCTTTCGCGGGGCTGCCTACGCATCCATTATATCAGAGGCCCTGTCGCTGGTGATCGTTTATTCGATCATTGTTATAAAGAAATTCCCGGCGCGGTTCTCCCTGTTCAATCACCTGCGTTTTGACCGGAAAATTGCAGGATTGATTTTCCGGCAGTCCTCTCCCCTGGTGATGCAATTTGTTTTGAGCATTTCCGCCTGGTTTCTTTTTTATATTCTTATCGAACATCATGGAGAAAGGCAGCTAGCGATCAGCAATACGATGCGAAACTTTTTCGCCGTATTTGGAATCATCACCTGGTCCTTTGCCAGCACCAGCAATGCGATGGTGAGTAATATTATAGGCCAGGGAAGAAAGGATAAAGTACTACTCGTGATCACCAAAATCATGAAGTTAAGTCTCTTGTTTACTTCGATACTTTGTGTCATTATAAACCTGATGCCCGGTTTTATCCTTCAGCTTTATGGACGCGATGCAGGTTTCGTCAGCGAAACCATTCCGGTCATCCGGGTCATTTCAATCGCTGTCCTTATTATGAGTGTTGCCACCGTATGGTTGCATGGCGTGACGGGTACGGCCAATACAAAAATCAACCTTGGCATCGAAATTATTGCCATATTACTGTACAGCATCTATATCTACTTCGTGCTTTCTGTATGGAAATTATCGCTTGCCTGGGCCTGGAGCTCTGAAATGCTTTACTGGTTTATCATGTTTATCCTTTCCTTCCTTTATTTAAAAAGCGGAAGGTGGAAAAACAAAGTCATCTGATTTGCAGGATCAGTTATATGATTTTTTATAACTCACGGCAGCGCTGCCTGTAAAGCGGTCAATGGGAGGATTGAGTTTTTCAACGGAAACAATTACTTCTTTTATCGCGTTAAATTTTAAATGCACTCCTTCGGCAATTTCCTGTACCAGCGTCTCCAGGAGATCGACAGGTTTTTGCATCGTGGTATTGATGATCTCAAACAGGCTGGCGTAGTCGATCGTCTCACGCAGGGATTCGATCCTTTCCGTTTGCGGCTGATAACTGACTTCCAGGTTCACAACAAAATCATTTCCCTTTTGTCTTTCCTCAGGATATAATCCGTGATACGCGCGGAACCTGACATTGTGCAGGGAGATCGTTAACAAGCCGGGCATCTGTTGTATTGTTTTTTATTTGATCAATGAATACCGGCAGCACTGAGATAACGCTCTGCATCCAAAGCGGCCATACATCCGCTCCCGGCAGCAGTTACCGCCTGGCGATAAATTTTATCCTGCACATCACCACAGGCAAATACGCCCTCCACATTTGTCTTTGATGTACCGGGAATGGTTGTGATATAACCCGCATCGTCCATGTCAACAAAACCGCGAAAAATATCAGAATTAGGCTGGTGACCGATCGCCACAAAGAAACCATTCACAGCTATGTCCTGTGTTACCCCGGTGACATTATTCTTTACACGTACTCCGGTAACTGATTTATCACCAAGGATCTCATCCGTTTCGGTGTTCCAGTACACTTTGATATTAGGCGTATTTAACACACGCTCCTGCATCACCTTACTGGCACGCATGTGATCCTTGCGAATAAACATGTGAACTGTTGTGCAGAGCTTAGAAAGGTATAATGCTTCTTCAGCAGCTGTATCACCGGCACCAACGATAGCGACTTCCTTGCCACGGAAAAAGAATCCGTCACAAACAGCACATGCACTCACTCCAAATCCATTTAACCTTTGTTCACTTTCGAGACCAAGCCATTTGGCCGAAGCTCCGGTAGCAATAATTACAGATTCAGCTTCTATCCATTTGTCTTCATCAATTTGAACCTTGTATGGTTTAGAAGAAAAATCAACACGGGTAGCGATGCCATAGCGAAGATCGGCACCCATGCGGCGTGCCTGTTTTTCAAAGTCAACCATCATTTCCGGGCCTTGTATTCCGTCGGGATAGCCGGGATAATTCTCAACCTCTGTTGTGATGGTGAGCTGGCCTCCCGGTTGAAGGCCCTGGTATAATACAGGTTTCAGGTTTGCCCGTGCAGCATAAATTGCAGCAGTATATCCGGCCGGACCTGAACCGATGATCAGGCAAAGAACTTTTTCATTCGCTGTGGTATCCATTCTTCTATTTGAAATTTAGGTCGTCAAAAATAAAGGTAATTAGTCTTCAACACTGTCCGCATCCATCTATCTGGATAGCATGTGTAAAACAACTTCACAGCAGATAAAGTTGACGGATGATTGTTTGTAATAAACGGGTATGATTAAAATAAAACAGCTCCGATCATACTTGTTGACCGGAGCTGCCTTCTGTAAATAAACCCACCAATTTTCTCCTTTCGGAGACTGAACCAGTTGATATAATGATATTATCCGAGATAAGCTTTCAATGCGCTGCTGTAACGCGCTTTCTGCAGGCGTTTGATCGCTCTTTCCTTGATCTGGCGAATACGTTCTTTGGTCAGATCATATTTCTGGCCGATTTGTTCGATGGTAACACCCTGCTCACCATCCAGGCCAAAATATGCATTCACGATCTCAGCTTCGCGTGGGCTGAGTGATTTCAGCACGCGGCGGATCTCGTTTCTCAATGAATCTTTCATCACATCGTCATCGGTATCATCACCTCCTTCGAGCAAATCACCCATAGCCACATCTTCTGCTTCGTGCACAGGTGCATCGAGTGAAGTATGACGGGTATTGCTTTGGAAAATATTGTTGATCTCAGTTTCGCTCATTTCAAGCAATTCAGCCAGCTCTTCAGTTGAAGGCTCACGCTCATGCTCCTGTTCAAAAGCCATGTAAGCTTTATTGGCTTTGTTGTAGGTACCAATCTTATTTTGAGGCAAACGCACCAGGCGACCCTGTTCAGCCAAAGCCTGAAGGATTGACTGACGAATCCACCATACCGCGTATGAGATGAATTTAAAACCCTTGGTTTCATCGAAACGCTGGGCAGCTTTGATCAAACCGAGATTACCTTCATTGATCAGGTCACTCAGGGAAAGCCCCTGGTGTTGATATTGTTTGGCAACTGAGACAACGAAACGCAGGTTGGCCTGGACGAGTTTGTCCAATGCCTTCTGATCACCCATTTTAATACGTTGCGCCAGGGTGGTTTCTTCCTCAGGCGTGATCATCGAAATTTTAGAAATCTCCTGGAGATATTTTTCGACCGCCTGGGAATCCCTGTTGGTGATCTGGGTAGCAATTTTGAGTTGCCTCATAATAATGTAAGTTGTTTATTGATTAAACAATTAGTTCCGATACTGGTTTAAAGAATATTGTAAAATGCAGTTAATAAAGGGGACCAGACTGGTCTGTTTGCAAAGGTACATCGCAATGGTCGAATCTCATAGCTCTTGTGAATAATTAACTAAAATTCAATCTTGTGCAATCGATAGCACAAATCGGCAAGATCGGCTGAAATGCCCGCTGGCTGCGGATTTCAGTATTTTTAAAAAATCCTTTTTGTTTGTTAACCTTCCTTTTTTACCGGACCGGATGTGGATTTCGTGGGTGTGTACCGTTTTTTCTGGTAGATCCAGATGACGATCCCGGCAACGACCAACAGGGTTGAAATCACCTCGGCCTGAGTTGGATGGAATCCAAAAAGGTCCAGTCTGGTGTTTACCCTTATTTTTTCAATGAAGAATCTTTCGACACCGTTGAAAATCAGGTACAGGGCAAAAAGGGTTCCCGGGACTTTCAATTTCTTCCGCAGGCTCCAGAGAATCCCAAAGAGGATCAGGCAGGCAATGGTCTCGTAAAAAGGCGTCGGATAAGCGGCTTCCGCCAGCTCGTAACAGTATTTGCCCACACAGCCCGGGATCTTGGTATCCACCTCATTGACATTATGCGGGTATTTGTAGGCCCACATCCAGTCAGGCAACCAGGAAAATGGTTTCGGGTTTTTATTGGCTATACCCCAGTCGCCGTCACCGGCAACCTGGCAACCAATCCGGCCGACAGCGTAGGCCAGCATGAGTGCCGGAGCCGCCGCATCGTTTAAATGCCAGAGGCCTATATTATGCTTACGGGCATAGACCCATATAGCGATGGCCGCGCATATCAGACCACCATAAAAAGTCAGACCCGAAGGTGAAAGCAGGTATGAAGACGGATGCTTCAGGAAATCGCTCCAGTTTTCAAAAATGTCGAAGACCTTGGCTCCTACCAGGCCAAATACTAAGGCGAGTATGGTCATTTCCCCCACCCTGTCCTGCGGCCAGATGCGAACGGTTCTCTTTTCCGGCTTGGGAAGTTTCTGTTTATTTTTTTCATACCATTTCAGTCCGGCAAACACAAGACCCAGGATGATACCTGCCGGCCAGGAGCCAATGGGAGAAAAAATAAAAGCCTGCGGATCTTCCGTNGCCGAATTGTCCATAATGAACAATGCCAGTATCTTAAACCCGAGNAGAAAGCCCAGGAGAAAGTTCAGGATCAGTTCTGTGNCAGTAGCCGGGCTGCCGACCATCATCTGCATTTCCGTAGGCTGCAANAAACCTTCACTGCTTTTTCTTCTCAATTCTGCGGACAACACAACGGCTGCAAGGATAAAAGAAATGGCTACAAAAAAACCAAACGAATTCACGAATCGAAGGAAGGTCCACTCAACGCCGAAAAGATCTTTGAAGGCATAATACAGGTTGGGATACATTAGCCGGTGATTTGGTTTTTAAGCAGGCGAATATACAATGTAAAAACAAGGTTCAATAAAATAAAAATGGCTCCACCATTATGGCGAAGCCAAATAATTTGTCACACAAAAGAATTAATTGCAATGCTCTTCAAAAGCGCCTAACAGGTTATGTGCAATGATTTGCGCTGATCTTCCTTCTATCTGGTGTCTTTCGATAAAATGAACGAGTTGACCGTTCTTAAAAAGAGCAATTGACGGTGAGGAAGGCGGATAAGGTGCCAGATGCTCGCGCAGCCTTTTTACCGCTTCAATGTCAAATCCCGCAAAGCTGGTAGTGACATAATCCGGTTTTTGCTTTGCATTGGCTACGGCCATCAACACACCCGGACGGGCAGATCCGGCTGAACAACCACATACGGAATTGATCATCACCAGGGTGGTACCCTCTTTTGCGAGCTGGGCATCTACGTCTTGAGCAGTCAGCAGTTCCGAGAAGCCATTATCAGTCAGCTCCTCTTTCATGGGAATAACTATTTCTTCAGGATACATATTTCGTTTTTTTAAGCAACGCAAAACTAGCTAAAAAGTTCATTCACGACAGCCGGCGCTTAAAGGTGACAATTAAATGAGTTTCATTCAGTCATTTAAATTCGATCGCATTTTAGGAAAGTTAATCAATGTGTCAAAATGACAGCAACTCGCTCCCTTTCATGCAATTATGACACTTACAACAATTCTATTATTCCACTCTGTCAGCAAATTGGCCATTTTCGGGTGCTGGTATGCAGTTTGAAAAATGTGGGTATAAACATTAAAAAATTAAAAGGAACTAACCATGACACTCGTGAAATTCAACCGCAAGCCGTTCGATATCGGTTTTAACAATTTTATGGATGACTTTTTCGCCGATTTCCCGGTCTATACAAAGAACGGGCAAAAGCAGGTTCCGGTGAACGTACGTGAAGATGAAAAAGCTTATTTGCTCGACATCGCAGCGCCTGGTTTTGACAAATCCGACTTTAAGATCAGTGTTGATCAGAACCTGTTGACCATCGAAGCCGAACGCAAAAACGAAGTGAAAGAAGAAAATGAAAAAGTGATTCGCCGTGAATTTAGCTACCAGTCGTTTAAAAGATCTTTTACACTTGATGAAAAGATCGACGGCGAAAATATCGATGCAAAATATGTTAATGGCATTTTAACATTAAACCTTCCAAAGAAAGCGGAAGTCAAACCATCGGTAAAACAAATAAGCATACAGTAATTAAAAAAATACTTTAAGACTTTCTCATAAGCAGTTGGTTTTGGTTTACACCCCGTCGTTTCCACGATGGGGTTTTTTACATTCCCAAGAGGCTCCGATGCAACCAAAGCAGGATTTTTTACGCCTAAAAGACTTAGTTTTGCGTCTATTTTTAAGTGAATCAAAAATTATAGGAATGAGGAAACCCGGCCTGATTATTTGGCTCTTTACCCTATTGTCCTTGAAAACCTATAGCCAGGTCACTGACACCGTACCACCAACCGTGTTGCAACCTGTGGTTGTGGATACACCTCTGCGTATAATAAACCTTAATCCTTATTTCACCATTCAGGTAGACTCCACCCTTTCTTACCAGCTTCTGATCAATAAAGACATGAAGCAGTATTACTGGTTCCTGCGAAACTCTCCGGTTGGGTTAAAGATCAGTAAAGACGGAGTCCTGACTTTTAAGGCCGACAAATCATATTTTCTTTCCGGCAAGCTGAAATACGACCAGGAATATGCTGTACGACTGGGCGTACAAAATCTGGCAGATCCCAATGAACGAATCGACACCAGTGTCACCCTCGTTTTTTACAATACCGAAGTGCTTCAGCCACAGGTGAAGTTTACCGTTTCGAATACCCTTACCGTTGAAGAAGGCCGCCCGGTGGAATTTGGTGTGGTATGCGAAGCCGGAAATTTTCCGATTGAAGAAATACAGGTAACCAGCAGCGTGCCGATCAGTGGTTACAAAACTGTCAGGAAATGTGATGAGCAATTTTCATGGACCCCACCCTATGATTTTGTTTCGGACAACGATACCGGGAAACAAAAAACAGTATACCTGCATTTTGTCGGCACCACCCGGTTTCAGCAACGGGATACGGCTGTAATGAAACTCATCGTAAAGGATGCCCTGAATTATCCTTTCGCCGTGCAGGAACACGCAACGATCTCCAACAATATTCGCCTCTACGTAATGCAATTGCAATATGTCTTCTTCCAACTTGACAAGAAAGTAAGAAAGACAAAAGGCGCCCGCACCGGTTTTGACCTGACTGCAGCCAGCACGGCGCTTACAGGCACCATCTTAAATACTTCGTCTGATAAATCTGCACAAAACACGGGTAAAGTATTGCCCAGCGTTGGCGTGGCGCTCACTCCCATCAAAGAAGCCACAGCTCCGAACAAATCTGTTGAGCAAAACCAGGCTTCAGTTATCCGCTCGGCCATCAAGAGATTGCAGTACATGGTTACAGACAATGGCCTGATAGGTGAAAGAGATCCTGACATCGTTCGCAAGACGCAAAGACTACGCGATGAACTGAAACAGGTACAGGTACAATTGGTCGATGTGCCGCTCGAGATGATACCTCCCGATATGACGGAGAAGGAACTGAATGACTATTTCAACAGCTCAAGGGTTAACAAAAAATATCGTTACAAGAAAAAATAATCAGGGATTACATCCTGTTCTCCTGCGTGTATCTATAATGTACTGGATCTTCCATCCATCCCTGAACCTTACGAGTTGAAAAGAGTTGACACCGCAATGGCTGAACTTACCATTGAAGTAAAACTGGTATGGCGTCCAGGCCATCGCCAGTGATCCGTCAATCTTTATCGACTCAAATTCGATTCTTTCATCTGCCGAATCTTTTTTCAGTCCGCCAATTGAGTTGGCAAAATCATCAATGCCATCCGTGCGGACAACGGTGTTTCCTTCCCGGTCTCTTGATACAGTTTGCAGGACAGCCCCATCCGCAAACACGGATTTCAACGAAACGGGATCAGCATTTCTCATCGCGGTAAAAAGGGTATTAATGGTTGCTTTTACAGAGTCAGCAGCTGTCTGGGCTGAAAGATGCATTGTAAAACAAATGGCAAGTGCAGTAAAGAGTAGTTTCATTTGATGTTTTTGATAGCAGGAAATATCGGGTTTGTTAAAGTGTCATCAATTCGTAAGGTTCTCCTTTCTTCTTAACAAGCCTTAAGGAAACGAAGGCTGGAAAACGCCGTCTCTAAACTAAAATAATCCCATATGAAACACGTAAGAATTGTACAGACGGTTCTTTTGTTGGCAACAACGGCATTGCTGGTAAGCTGCGGTTCGGGCAGACATACAGTATATGATGCACCGTATCCGCCACCGGCCCGTGCGCATTTTTCATTAATCCTGAATGCAACACCAGGTATGGTAATTCATCGCCATCATACCGGAAGATATTACTACAGGCATCCGGCAGGTTATACTTATTGGCGGGGGCCAGGTAACCGGTACTACCTGGATCGTTCACACATCGGGAAAGTGAAATACAACCGGCATGAGTACAATCGCTGGAAAAGGTATTACAGGTAAACCACCGGCATTCGGGGGCCGCACGCCGGTGCTATATTTAGCTTATAGCAGGCGACACCCGGTGCTGCGGCTCCCGGATCATTTATATCCCAGGATCTTCAACATGCTTTGGGCAGATTGCTGCTTGGCATAAAGCCAGTCAACCAGCTTACCATTGCGATCGTAGTCGATGATAACATGTTTTGGTGAAGGTATCAGGCAATGCTTGATACCGCCATATCCGCTGATCTGGTCCTGGTAAGCACCTGTATGGAAGAAGCCAACATAAAGTGGTTCCCCATTATTTATCTTGGGAAGGAACACTTCGTTGATATGTTCTTCCGAATCGTAGTAATCATGACTATCGCATGTAATGCCTCCTAGCACCACCCGCTGGTAATCCTGGTCCCATTTGTTGACAGGCAACATCAAAAATTTTTCACCAATACCCCAGGTATCCGGCAGTGTGGTAATAAATGAAGAGTCGATCATGTACCATGTCTCGCGATCATTCTGCACCTTCTCTCCCACCACGCTGTAAATATGCGCCATGCTTTCCCCTACGGTGAAGCTTCCAAACTCTGTGAAGATATTTGGCATCGGCACTTTGGCTTTCTTACAGGCTACTTTGATATTGCGTACGATCTCGTTGATCATAAACTGGTAGTCGTACTCAAATCCCAACGAGTGCTTAATGGGAAAACCGCCTCCGATGTTAATTGAATCCAGTTCCGGGCAAATCTTTTTCAGCTGGCAATACAGGTTAATGATCTTGTTTAATTCACTCCAGTAGTAGATATCATCCTTGATACCTTTGTTCAGGAAGATATGAAGCATTTTCAACTGGAATTTGCTTTCATAACCTTCTATACGGTCCACATAAAACTCCAGGATATCTTTTGCACGAATCCCCAGCCGGGAAGTATAAAATGGGAAACTTGGTTCTTCTTCCGCAGCCACGCGAATACCCAGCTTGAAAGGAGCTTTTACAGTCTTAGCATATTCTTTCAACTCCTCCTTGTTATCGAGTACCGGGATCACATTGGTAAACCCGCTATTGATCAGCCCGGCTATGCGACGGGTGTATTCTTTTTGTTTGAAACCGTTACAAACAATAAATATCTCCTTCGTGATTTTCTTTTTCTCATACAGCTTGCGGATGATATCTATATCGTAAGCATATGAGGTTTCCAGGTGTATTTCGTTTTTCAGGGCCTGCTCAACGACAAAGGAAAAGTGGGAACTTTTGGTGCAGTAACAGTAGAAGTATTTCCCCTCGTATTTATGTTTCTTAAACGCATTGGCAAACATTGTTTTTGCCTTTTGAATCTGCATCGTAATCTTCGGCAGGTAACTTAGCTTAAGAGGAGTTCCGTATTTATCGATGAGTGCTTTAATGTCCACGCCATTGTACTGAAGATAGCCGTTCTTTACTTCAAAGCCTTCCTGCGGAAAATTAAAGGTCTGTTGTACGAGATCCTGGTAAGAGTTTGTCATTTAATGATTGTGAGGTCCCTTAATTTTTTTAACGGGACAAAAGTAGAATTTTGGAAATATTTCAGGCCAAAAATAATTTCTGTCCCAACATTTGGCTTTTGATATAGTAACAAAAAAAAGACCGTTCCGGATTCCGGAACGGTCATAAACTTTCTCACGTGATTTTATTTTACCTGGTCAACCAGGTTTTTGAAAGTCTCGGGATTGTTCATAGCCAGATCAGCCAGGACTTTCCGGTCGAGTGCAATTCCTTTTTTATTCAGTTTGTTGATGAATTCTGAATATGTGAGTCCTTCAGCGCGTACTGCCGCATTGATACGGGCTATCCACAGGCTGCGGTATTCTCTTTTCTTCAGCTTACGACCCACATACATGTAGGTCATCCCTTTTTCAACAACGTTCTTGGCAACCGTCAATACATTTTTACGTTTGCCGTAAAAGCCCTTGGCTTGTTTTAATATTTTTTTGCGGCGAGCTTTTGAAGCTACTGCATTCTTTGAGCGAGGCATATCTTAAAGAGTTTAAATTTTAATAATGTTTGAAAATGGAACTGCCCATCGGGCAAAGCCATTTCTTATTTCATTCGCAGAAGACGCTTTACAAAATCCACATGTGTTTTGGAAACTGTTCCATCCAAACGCAGATTGCGTTTACGTTTCTTCGATTTTTTTGTCAGGATGTGACGTTTGAAACTCTTTTGATGCTGGATCTTTCCGGTACCTGTCACTTTGAAGCGCTTCTTGGCACTGGAGTTTGTTTTTACTTTAGGCATTTTTAACCTGTATTAAAATGAACCCTTGAGGCGTTCCCCACGGGGGGACCCTTTTCGAACCTCTTCAGGAAATCAAAACCGCGGACATGAATGATTCACTACTGCGGGTTTTGGGGCTGCAAAGATAATAGAATACCCGCTAGTGGCAATGGAGGGATAAAAATAAATCGGGGCCGCCAAAACGACCCCGATCTGTCAAAAAAACTTACATTATTTACTCGGATTCAAAGCATTATCTATGCGGGCAACAATGTCCTGCAAATGATAACGGGTCATCGCATCAGCGGTGGCGGCTGCTGCAGCCTTCGCTTCCGCGCGGAGCGTTGCCAGGTGAGCCCTTACCACGCTCTTCACATCCGACTTATCAGCGTTGGTTACGGAACTGCCTCCGAGAACCATAATTACTGTTCCCCCGGATGAACCACTGCTCCGTGGATTCAGCAAATTGTCCAGGATACCGATATATGATTTCTGGAGATTCCTGCGATAAACATCGATCTTTCCACGACCAAGCAGTTCTGTCCAGATACCTTTCTTGAGATCTGCAAACAGATCAGTCATTGAATATGCTGCCGTGCCAAGTTCTGCTTCAGCGTCGATCAGTTTGGACAAATTACGTGTTGCCAGCAAACCATTCAGTACACGATCCTGAAGCGAACCGACCGTGCTGATTGCATTGATACCAGTCTTTGAGAAGATGTCGCTATTGATCAACCATTTTGGTGTGGTAAAGAGTTGCTTGTTGAGAAAGTCCATTGCTTCCTTTTGTTTTGCCTTGGGAACGATCTCATATACCGGCCCGGACTCTTCTACCATCTTCGGAGTTTCCATTACACCACCCACATATTTGGCAGCATGGCTCATGTACATTGAAAATTGGTTGGTCACCTGGTTGTACATGGCACGCAGGCTGCTGAAATCGCGATTGGGAACGCGGGTCCATTCTTCCAGGTTGGGTACAATACGTTGCAGGTTTTTGATACCATAAATTGCTCCTTTCACACCATCATCTCCCACCTGTTCTCTTTGTGAACGCGGATCATCCGGGTTGGTTTCCGTACCAAACCAGAGTCTTTTATCCTTCAGTCTTTCGATCACCCATTTATTCAGGTGTTCCTTTTCCTTTTGTTCCTCGGTAAGATCAGGGAAGAGTTTATAACCCCATTCAATTGCCCAATTATCATAATCACCGATACGGGGGAATAATCCTTTGCGGCTGATCTTATCTTCCGGCTGGGCCACATAGTTAAAGCGTGCATAGTCCATGATGGACGGAGTGTGACCATTTGCTTCAACCCAGGCTTTGTCACGAAGTTTTTCTACCGGCACGGTAGAGCTGGATCCGTAGTTGTGACGCAGGCCCAGGGTATGACCCACTTCATGCGATGATACAAAGCGAATTAGCTGACCCATGAGTTCATTGTCATAAGTCATTTTACGTGCCTCGGGATCATTGGGTGCGCATTGAACAAAATACCAGTGATGAATAAGCTCCATCACATTGTGATACCAGTTGATATGGCTTTCCATGATCTCACCGCTGCGGGGATCGCTGATGCTGGGACCACTGGCATTGGCTACATCAGAAGGTTTGTACACAATCGCTGAATAGCGTGCGTCTTCCAGGCTCCATTCCGGATCCTCTTCTTTTGTTGGAGCCATTTTACCAATAATCGCATTTTTGAAACCCGCTTTTTCAAATGCGGCCTGCCAGTCGTTTACCCCCTGAATGAGGTAAGGTACCCAGTCCTTTGGTGTGGCAGGATCGATATAGAAAATGATCGGCTTCTTAGGCTCCACGAGTTCACCACGTTTATATTTTTCCAAATCCTCGTCTTTTGGCTCGAGTCTCCATCTCTTAACGAGGCGAACAGACTCAACGCCCTGGGGATTTGCATCAAAGTCAGTGTAGCCAACCGCAAAGTATCCTACGCGCGGATCGAAATGACGGGGCTTCATGGGAACCTTTGGCAATAACACAATTGAACTGTTCATTTCCACAGTAATATTACCGCCACCGGCACCACCACGGCCACCGCCGCCACCACCTGCCTGGCTGGGAGGGGCTGCCTGGCGACCATAGGTCTTAACGGCAGAAATCTCAACATTGATCGGGTAAGAACGAATATTGTTGATATATGATTTATCTGATTGCTGTGAACCGATGCGAAGCGTTGATTTCAACTGGCCACTGAAGAACAGTACATCATTGTCGCCATTGATATAATCTGTCACGTCAATGACGTAACCATTGGTCTCAGTTGCGAGTGATTTAATATCAAAGGCAGCGGCAATTGGCTGAACGTTTGATTTGGTCACTGCAGTAAACATCGGCGATGTTGAATCCTTTGAATACTCCGCATAGGAAATAGTACGAAGGAATAACTTGTTGTTTGGTCCTTTTTCAAAACGGATTACATTCTGACCAACCTGGTCGCCGGCATATCCGAAAAATCCATTGCGCATGCCGGCGGCTGCTTTTGAAATGCGGTTTACAACAAGCATATCACGGCCAAGCATGGAATCGGCAATTTCAAAGTAATACTTGTCATCCTGTTTGTGAACACGGAAAAGGCCATCATCAGATACAGCCTTACTTGTGATTACTTCTTTAAATGGCTTTGGTCCCGTAGAGCGACCCGCGCCCGGGCCACCCGGACCGGCAGCCCTGCTGGAGTCACCACGTTGTTGTGCTGATACAAGCAAACAACTGGAAATGGCAAGGACACCGAGACTGATTCGATTGAGAAATGGGTGCATGTATTTAAGTTTGGTTATTGGGAAAATAAGCTGCCTAAGATACGGAAACAATGTTCCGGAAGATCAGGTCATTTAGAATAAATTACCTGCGGTAAAAATTAAAGATTAACGTAACCGTGTTTTTATTTACAATATATAAGGCATTAAAAAACCCGGCGAATGCCGGGTTAAATAAGTAGAAAGTATTAGGAAGCCGTTTTCTCAGCTTTCTCAGATTTTTTCTTGCCCTTGGGTGCAAACATCGCGAGCATTCTGCGGCCTTCGAGCTTGGGCATACTTTCCAGCACGCCAACCTCAGCGAGGCGTTCAGCAAATTTCAGGAGAAGTAATTGTCCCCTGTCCTGGAACTGAATTGCACGGCCCTTGAACTGTACGTAGGCTTTCACCTTATTGCCGTCTTTCAAAAATCCTTCGGCATGCTTAGCCTTGAAGTCAAAATCATGATCGTCGGTATTGGGTGTGAAACGAATCTCTTTCACTTCGGAGACTTTGCTTTTAGCTTTCATCTCCTTTTCCTTCTTCTTTTTATCGTAGAGGAATTTATTATAATCAATGATCTTACATACAGGAGGATCCACGTTTGGTGAAATCTCAACCAGGTCCAGTTGCTGTTCCTGCGCCATGCGCAGTGCATCCTGTAAGGAGTAGATACCAACTTCCACGTTATCCCCTACCAGTCTTACCTGGGGTACACGAATATGATGGTTGATTCGATGTTCGGCTTCCCTGCGGGGACCGAATTTGTTGCGGTTGAAACCGCCTTTGTTAAAACCGCCACCGGGCTTATTGAATCCGCCGGGTTTATATCCGCTGCCGGTTGGCTTATTGAACCCGCCGCCGGGTTTTTGTGGTACTGCCATTTAAAACTTTTAAGTGAAACCCTTCCCGGGTCAGGGTATTTTTACTTTGATTTTAATGTTTGACCCCACCGGGAACTGGGGGCATTGAAATTACAATTTATTCTGCTTTTCGTTCTTTTATTTCAGATACTATTTCTGTTAAAAACTCTTCCACCGGACGGGCACCCAAATCGCCCTTGCCCTGTCTCCTTACCGACACTTTTCTTTCCGACATTTCCTTCTCTCCCACGATCAGCATGTATGGAATTTTCATCATTTCCGTATCGCGGATTTTCTTACCAATCTTTTCCTGGCGATCGTCCAGCTCTGCACGAATATCAGCTTTTTTCAGTGTCTGAACCAGTTCTTTTGCATAGTCCTGGAATTTATCACTGATCGGTAAAACTTTTACCTGGACCGGCGCCAGCCAGGTCGGGAAACGTCCTGCGTATTGCTCAAGCAGGAACCCGATGAACCTCTCGTGCGTTCCCAGGGGGGCCCGGTGAATGATCAGGGGTGTTTCCGGTTTATTCGATGCATCGGTGTATTCGAGTTTGAAACTTCTTCCCTGTGAAAAATCCACCTGGTTTGTTGCCAGTGTGAACTCCCTTCCAATCGCACTGAATATCTGCACATCAATCTTGGGACCATAGAAAGCCGCTTCATCCTGAACTTCCACGAACGGAATATTCGATTCTGTCAGCACATTTCTTACCATCATTTCCGTTTCCTTCCACAGCTCAGGTTCATTTACATATTTAATGCCAAGCTTCTCGGGTGAATGCAATGAAAGTCGCATGACATATTTTTCGATACCGAAGATCTTAAAATACTTCAGGTACATTTCATTAACAGCCCTGAACTCATCATTAAACTGTTCCTTGGTACAATAAATATGCGCGTCGTTCATGTGGAGGCACCGTACGCGCATCAGTCCAAACAATTCGCCGCTCTGTTCATAACGATACACGGTACCATACTCCGCAATACGATACGGCAGGTCGCGGTAACTCCTTGGCTCAGCCTTGAAAATCTTATGGTGGTGCGGACAGTTCATTGATTTCAGATAATATTTCTCACCATCAAGTTCCATCGGCGGATACATGGAGTCGGCATAATATGGCAGGTGTCCGCTGGTGAGATACATACTCTCTTTAGCAATATGCGGGGTAACCACACGCTTATAACCTGCGTCCTGTTCTGTTTCCTTTGCCAGCTTTTCCAGTTCTTCAATTACAACGGTACCATTGGGCAGCCACATGATCAATCCCTGGCCCACATCATCATCCATGGTATAAATGCCGAGTTCGCGACCCAGTTTACGATGGTCTCTTTTTTTCGCTTCTTCCAGCAAAGCCAGGTGTTCATCCAGTTGTTTCTGCGAGGGAAAACTAACACCATATACACGGGTAAGTTGTTTGTTTTTTTCATCCCCCTTCCAATATGCGCCGGCAATATTTGTAAGTTTCACAGCTTTGATCAGGCCGGTGCTTGGTATATGGGGTCCGCGGCAGAGATCTGTAAATCCCCCCTGTGTATAAAATGTAATTTCACCATCGGACAGGCCGTTGATGAGATCGAGTTTATATTCATCATTCTTTTCAGTGAAATAGCGAATGGCATCGGCTTTTGAAATGTCCTTGCGCTGATACGAATTATTTTGTTTGGCCAGCTCATTCATCTTTTTCTCCAGTGCGGCCAGGTCATTTTCGGAAAGTTTGCGATCGCCGAGATCCATATCATAATAAAATCCCTGCGGGTTCTCCGTGGCCGGACCAACCCAAAACTTCACTCCCGGAAACAATGCCTCCACGGCTTCCGCCATGAGGTGTGCGGTTGAATGCCAAAAAGTAGTCTTCCCATCCTTATCTTCCCAGGTCAGCAATTGCAATTTGGCATCCTGCTTTATCGGGCGGGTGAGATCCCAAACAGAACCATTAACATTCGCAGCCAGAACTTTCCTGGCAAGACCTTCGGAAATGGATTTGGCAATCTCCAAAGCGGTTACTCCTTCTTCGTACTGGCCTACCCTGCCATCGGGAAATGTGATATTGATCATTTGTTCTTATTCCTCGGTCATCCCGATCCGTTGAGACCGGACCCGATCTTTTCAATTTAAAATTCGATTTTTTCTTTTTGAAGACGGTATCCTATACCATTTTTGAGTGGGCAAAATTAACAAACTCTTGCCGGAGTACAATAAATGTATACGAACTAATTCGTTAGTTTTGGCGTTCCATGCGTTTCCTGATAAAGAACGGTTTACTTGCAGTTTTGTTTATTGGCGCTTTCCATTTTTCTTCCCATTCTCAAAGCGTCACCGGTATCTGGCGCGGTTATTTTATCGCTGATAACGGGTACCAGTACCGGCTCGAATTCCAGGTCATTCAAAATGATAAGACTTTTGCTGTGTCGGGCGTCTCCTATTCCTGGCAGGATGATATCCGGTTTTATGGAAAAGCGACCATGACCGGAAATTACATGAAGACTTCCAACAATTTCAGGATCCGCGAAATCAAAACCGTTGAGGTAAAAAGCTATACCGGTGGAGGTACCTGCATCATGAATTATGATCTGCAGTACAGCCGTTCCGGTAACGAAGAATTCCTTGAAGGAACCTACCTCGGCAAACAGGAAGTGCGCGAAGGTCCCAATCCTTATGAATGGGGTGATTGCGGTGGTGGTAAGGTTTTCCTTCGCAAAGTAACCACTTCGGAATTTTATATTGAGCCGGCGCTAAGGCCGAAAACAAATACCAAACCCCCGGTTGCTAAAACAAATCCGCAAAAACCCGCCAATAAGCCTGCTGTAAAAAAACCTGTTACTCCTAAAACCAATCCCCCGGCAGTGAAAGAGAAACCGCCTGTGGCGAAAAAACCTGTTACTCCACCAACGAAAGTGGATGTGGATACCAGCATTGCAAAAAAATCGGAGATCACCAAACCCGGGACGAAACCCGTTGTGATCACACCATCCGTTTTGAAGACAAGGGAAAATAAACTGGCACAGACCCTCGTGTTAAATGATCCAAAAGTAGTTGTCCGGTTGTACGACAATGGTGAGATTGATGACGACACGATTTCTGTTTTCCTCAACAAACAGCTGGTACTATCGAAAAAGCGTTTATCGGCAAGCCCGATCGAATTGAAATTTGAAATGGAAGATGGCGAAGACCAGGAATTGACAATGGTGGCTGAAAACCTCGGACGCATTCCGCCAAATACATCACTGATGATTGTGGAAGCAGGCGATCAGCGATTCCAGGTAAGGATTACATCATCCGAACAAAACAATGCCGTTGTCAGGTTCAAGTATCAGAAACCGAAATAGAAATCCGTTACCGTTTCTGTAAAATTTATTCCTGCCTCACAATTTTATTTTACTTTCATTTCGGTTTAAGGTTTTTATGCTGTCAATGGAATTATTGCATAAAGTCCGGTCCCTGTCACGATTTTTGCGGTCATATTTTTTTAATGCGCGGTCTGATCATTCTACATATCCTCATCCTGACTGTATGCAGTACGGCAGCACAGGACATCAATGGCTTTTGGAAGGGCCGGCTGGTAATGGAACCCGGGGGTTGCTTTCCCGTCTACAATATCGAATTCCAACTTCAGATCGAAGGTGATAAGATCCACGGAAGCTCATACCATTATTCTGATACGACCAATTATGTGAAAGAAGAATTTGTTGGCATTTATGATACGGTAAACAAGTCATTGAGCATCGAAGAACAGAAAGTATCTGTATTCAGAATACCCCCCGACTGTATTCCCTGTATTAAAAAGTACGCGTTAACCTTTCATACCGACGGGAAGGAAGAACAGCTGCGTGGTTCCTGGACCGGTCGCACCATGGATGGTAAAAGCAATTGCCCCTCCGGTACGATTGTACTTACCCGCATACAAAAACCGGCATTCAAACCCGAAGTACCGGAAGTGTTGATTGAACGAAAACTGGAACTGGTGAAAGAAATCCGGGTCGATACCGGTAATGTCAAACTGGATTTTTATGACAACGGGATCATTGACGGGGACACCATTTCAGTTTATGTAAACGGCGTTACGGTTGTATCGAGCCAGGTGCTTTCAACAAAACCCATAACTATTTTTGTACGGATTGACTTCAACAAAACCCGCCAGGATATGGTTATGGTTGGCGAAAATTTGGGATCCATTCCGCCCAACACCGCGCTGATGATCGTGAATGCCGGCAATAAAAGATACCAGGTCTACCTGGCCTCTGACGATAAGAAAAATGCCATGGTGAGATTTATTTATGATCCGCCACCCAGGGAGTGAAAATTTCAGATTTTCATTTCTTCCTCTTCCGCGATCCTGATATAATATCCATTGATGTCAACAAAGGCAAATTCGCGAAGACCGTAAGGATGCATCATCAACTCACTGGCGAAGGGAATCCCTCTTTGTTTCCATTCAGCATATACAGCGTCGATATCTTTCACAAACCATAAGAGAGGCAGTCGTGAGCGGGATTGATTGATTCTTGAAATGAAATCCGGATCCTCTCCAAAAAGCAGGCTCACCTGGTCGCGGCGTATACCTCCGTCCTTTTCACCAAAAGTCCATACATCATAGAACCCCAATTGCTCCCGATAGTAATCCAGCGTTTCCTTTAAATCCCTCACCGGTAAATGCACGTTACTGTGACGGAATTCCATTTGAAAAAAATTTAGGTTTAAGAATACCGGCTCAATTTTTCCCAAGTGTTTCTTTTATGGACGAACGGATCATTTTTTTTAGAACGGAAAGATTGATATCAGCCAGTTTGTTGACATAGATGCAGGCTTTGCTCGTTTTCACTTTACCTAATTGCTTCAATAATTCCTCACGTTGATCAAATTCATAAGCCAGGTAAAAAACAAGGGACGCTTTACGCGGAGAGAACGCCACTACCGGCATTTCCCCGCCATGCCCGGATTCATAACGATATTTAATTTTTCCAAAACCAATGATACTTGGTCCCCACATCTTTGGCTTAAATCCCGATACCTCCTGAAATAGTTTCAACAAAGCAAGTGCCTCGGGTTGACGGCGGGGTATTGTATCCTGCGCTATAAATTCTTTGACTCTTCTGCCCGTTTCGATCATGTGGGTTGATATTGTTCAAGCAATCTAAGTATCTGCTCAATCCAGTCACTGCCATTGTCGAGTGGTATCTCCGCATCAATACCAACGTCTTCATATTTGAGCAGACCGGAGCTCCCTTTCATATCCGTGATGTAAACCTGATGTACTTTACCCGGGAGTAATACCGTCTTACCATAATTACTGCCATAACTCAACATTCCTTTAGTGGTTTGACCGGCAAAAAAGATATTGGGTTTTCCCTTCAATGAAAGTATGAAAATTTCTGCCTCGCTAATAGTGCCGTTATTTTGAAGGATGTATACTTTCCCCTTTTTAGCAAACTGCTTAATAAGTTTCAAATATTTAGCCGCCTCCCTGGCTGAACCACCCTGGTTGTTTCTTAAATCAAGTATCAGCGTTTTGGCAGTTAATACATTTTTTACAGAATCGTAGAATGCCCGGGATTGATCTGAGGTCTTTTTATTTGCCTGGAAGGTTCTGACCAACAAATACTGTACGTCAGGACTGATATTTTTCAACTCAAACAATGGTACATTTGAATGAAGATTCACATGATCAACCCTGTCAGGATACTTTGAATAAGGTGATGAAATGTATGAGCCATAAAAAACTGAATTCACCAGTTGTTCATTGCGGTATTTTTCGATGGGCTGATAAATAAAACTCTTTGTCAGTGGATGGGCATAGATGGCTTTGTATATTTTTGGTTCTGTTTCATAAAGCCAAACTGCTATCTGACCTTTTTTCCATAAGTTGATTTCAGAACTGATTACCACCCCGGCGTACTCCCTCTCATCAGATTTGTATACTCCAACCGAATAATGTCGACCATAGTGATAAATGCCTTCAATAGAGCTGTCAGGCTTGCTTTTTAAAATGTTTTCCAGTGAATCAATATCGATCGGTGCCGAGGGATATTTTTCAAATTCCGGACTGGCAACAAAAGCTGCTATGGAATCGCGGTTTTTGAATCTGGAATAATCAGGAAGCTGGTAAAAACCCAGATGATTATCACGAATGGGAAACAGGAGACGGGCAAGCCGAAGAAAATACTGTTGTCCTTTTTTATCTGCTTGTGGATTTAATAAGAGACTTTCAAATAACGCCTCATACTCTTTCTTACTCTCTCCCTTTATCTGTGCTTTGTAAGAGGGCGTTTTTTGCAGAACTTCTTTTAATGCCAGAAGATCATCGCT
>Ga0065721_10049708_pt1 | contig 28360 bp, 26 predicted proteins | sample Mesricmetagenome_FD_59108 | JGI IMG/M metagenome (GOLD analysis project Ga0065721, IMG submission 59108) | Mesophilic microbial community from rice straw/compost enrichment Sample: eDNA_1 v2 (version 2) | ecosystem: Engineered > Solid waste > Grass > Composting > Bioreactor | place: USA: Davis...
GATGGGAGGCACCTTCCTGCCGAAGGGCAACGTGATGGAGCCGGAGCACGACGGAACCGCGGAGTGGAACGCCTTCTGGGACCCGGAAGCCGTCGATCGCGTCTGGAAGAGCTCCCTGCGCATCGACATGGTCGCTCTAGAGAGCACCAATCAAGTTCCGCTTACTCTCGACGTTCGCGCCGCTTGGGCGAAACAGCGCAAGTATGAAGCGATAGATTTCGTGGGACAATGCTATGCGTTGGTACCGCCGCTCATTTTCTTCGAGACGAACTCCACCTATTATTTGTGGGACGTGCTGACCGCCGCTTACATCGGCAAGCCCGACTTGGTAAAGGTAAAGACGGTGAACAGCGTCGTTTATACGGACGGCGTCCGCCAAGGCCGCACGCAGGAGTCGCCGGAAGGCAGACCTGTCAATCTTATTTACGATGTTGACCGCGACGCGTTCTTCGATTACATTACAGAATTGATGAAGCAAGCCTAACTGCTCGGTATTAAGCGTTCCGGACAAGCCGTCTTCGTGCGGTTTGCGCGGAGCGCACCAAATACATGATATGAATGATGTGGGGAGAGGATTGTCGAATGAAAAAGAAAAGTTTGAAGTCCGCGGGTCTGATTCTAAGCGTGGTTACGTCCCTTGGTCTCGTGTTGTCCGGTTGCGGCAACAACGGCAACAACAATAACGGCGCGGCTAGCCCGTCGGCGAGCGCTCCTGCAACCGAGACCGCCAGCGCGTCTCCGAGCGCTTCGCCAAGCGATTCCGGAAGCGCGGGAACCGTTGACGGCAAAGGCAAGAAAATCGGCATGGTTACGGACACGGGCGGCGTAAACGACAAGTCCTTTAACCAGCAAGCTTGGGAAGCTCTCGAGAAGGTAGCTGCTGATACCGGCGCGGAAGAGAAGTATCTGGAATCCAAGAAGGATGCCGACTATCAACCGAATCTGAACCAATTCGTCAAGGATGGCTACGAGCTGACTTGGGGCATCGGCTTCCTGTTCGACGAAGCCATGAAGACCGTCGCGGAACAGAACCCGGATGCGAAGCTCGCGCTGATCGACTCCACGGTCGACATGCCGAACGTGCAATCCGTTCTGTTCAAGGAGCATGAAGGTTCCTACCTGGTTGGTGTCGTTGCGGGCTTGATGACCGAGACGAACAAGATCGGCTTTGTCGGCGGCATGGAGCTGCCGGTTATCAAGAAGTTCGAAGCGGGCTTTAAGGCTGGCGTAGCAGCCGTAAACCCGGATGCTGTCGTCACTAGCAACTATGTCGGCGATTTCAGCAAGCCTGACCTGGGCAAGCTCGCTGCCGCCACATTGTACGACGGCGGAGCCGATATCGTCTTCCATGCTGCAGGCGGAAGCGGCAACGGCGTGTTCACCGAAGCGAAGGATCGTCAGAGCGCCGGCCAGAAGGTATGGGTTATCGGCGTCGACAAAGACCAGGCTCTTGAATTCGGTAACGAGATCACCCTGACTTCCATGATGAAGAAGGTTGACGAGGCTGTTTACAAGGTAACGGTCGATACGCTTGCCGGCAACTTCCAAGGCGGCACGACGACGGAGCTCGGCCTTGCTGAAGGCGGAGTAGGCCTGCCGAATGAGAACCCGAACGTTCCGCAAGACGTTCTGGACAAGGTCGAAGAGTACAAACAGAAGATCATCAGCGGTGAAATCACTGTTCCTACAGAATAATTCGCAGCCGATCAGCCGCAAGGACAAGGCAGCTATTCGCCTTGTCCTTGTTCCATTTAATCCTTCACGAATGGGTAAGGAACGAGCAGGGGCTTATCCATTCCTGAAGGATCGAATTCATTGATGATTTGCCTTCATTTCGGAGAGGAGTTGACACGCCGTGGGCCAAGCGGTACCGGTTGTCGAGTTGAAAGGGATCACGAAGCGCTTCCCGGGCATCGTTGCCAATGACAGCATCAGCCTTCAGCTGCATAAAGGGGAGATTCACGCGCTGCTGGGGGAGAACGGAGCGGGCAAATCGACGCTCATGAGCATTTTGTTCGGGCTGTACCAGCCTGACGAAGGCGAAATATATATTAACGGAGCTAAAGAGACGATCGACGGTCCGGGCAAGGCGATCAGGCTCGGCATCGGCATGGTCCACCAGCACTTTAAGCTGGTGCAGAACTTCACGGTCGCCGAGAACATCGTACTCGGGATCGAGCCGAAGAAAGGGCTCTCGATCAACTACCGCAATGCGAACGATCGCGTGCAGCAGCTGTCGGAGCAATACGGCCTTAAGGTCGATCCTAAGGTGAAGATAGAGGATATTACCGTCGGCATGCAGCAGCGGGTCGAGATTCTGAAGACGTTGTATCGCGGCGCGGAAATTCTCATCTTCGACGAGCCGACCGCGGTTCTTACCGTTCAGGAAATTCAGGAGCTTATGCAAATCCTTCGCAGCCTTGCAGCCGAAGGCAAGTCCATCATTCTCATTACGCACAAGCTTAAAGAGATCATGGAAGTATCCGACCGCGTCACCGTCATCCGGCGGGGCAAGGTCATCGATACGCTCTTTACCGCCGAGACGAACGAGAGCGAGCTGGCCGAGAAGATGGTCGGACGTCGCGTATCGTTCGAGTTGGCGCTGGAGCGCAAAGAGCCGGGATCTCCTCTCGTCAAGATCGACAATTTGACGGTACAAGGAGCCGACAAAGGCAAGAACATTCTTGAGAATATCTCGATGGTGATTCGTTCCGGGGAGATCTACGGCTTGGCCGGGGTAGACGGCAATGGGCAGAGAGAACTGGTGGAAGCGATCACCGGCATTCGCCCGATTCATTCCGGAAGCGTTATGCTCGGCAACGCCGATTTGACGCAGGTCGGCATCCGTGAGCGTATGGTCGCTGGAATCGCGCAAATCCCGGAGGATCGGCAGAAGCATGGTCTCGTTCTCGATTTCAAGGTTAGCGAGAATATGGTTCTGACCACCTACAAGGACTCAAGATTCGGGAAGAACGGCTTCCTTAACGATAAGGAGATCGAACGGCACGCTTCCCGTTTGACGAGCGAGTTCGACGTGAGAAGCGCCGGCATTCAAGTGGCGATGCGCTCCCTGTCCGGGGGTAATCAGCAGAAGGCGATTATCGCGAGAGAGCTGACGCGCGATCCTCAATTGCTGATCGCCGTACAGCCGACTCGAGGGCTCGATATAGGGGCGATCGAATTCGTCCATGAGCGCTTAATGCAAGCAAAGAACGAGGGCAAGGCGATCCTGCTTATCTCCTACGAGCTGGACGAGTTGTACAAGATGTCGGACCGAATTGCGGTAATTAATGAAGGACGAATCATGGGCGTGCTCGACCGCGAGGAAGTCAACGACGAGAAGCTCGGTCTCATGATGGCGGGCAACAAGCTGGGCGCTAAAGACGGAGGTGCGGCATGAGCGACAACCAGAGCGTTAGAAAGTGGAGCAGGATCTTTGTCGCCAATAACATATGGGTGCCGATCATCGCGATCGTCCTCGGTCTCATCTGCGGAGCCATCGTCATGTGGATCGGGGGCTTCAACGCCATGGAGGCGTATCAAGCGTTATTCGATAAGGTGTTCGGTTCCAAATATGACATCGGAGAGACGATCCGCACGATCACGCCGCTGTTATTCACCGGTTTATCGGTAGGTTTTGCCTTCCGCGCGGGCCTGTTCAACATCGGCGCCGACGGCCAACTCATCATGGGGATGACAGGCGCGACGATCGTCGGGGTCAAGATCGACTTCCTGCCATGGATCGTGCACGCTCCCCTAACCGTTATCTGCGGAATGCTGATCGGCGGGCTCTGGGGGGCTCTTGCCGGCTATCTGAAATCGAGCCGTGGAGTTAATGAGGTTATTTCTTGCATCATGTTGAACTGGATCGCCCTTTATCTATCCAATTATCTGATTCGCACCGTGGTGCTGAAGCCGGGAACCCAGCGCTCTGAGACGATTCAAGAATCCGCGTCGATGTCCATCGGCTGGCTGTCCACGTTCATGGATAATGCGCGGATGGACTGGGGAATCGTCATCGGTCTGATCTGCACGAGCCTCTTCTACATCATATTGTGGCGCACGAAGCAAGGCTATGAGCTTCGCGCAGTCGGCTTCAATCCGGAAGCGGCGCGTTTCTCCGGCATCAACGTGCCGAAGAACATGCTGAAGTCGATGATGATCGCCGGCATGTTTGCTGGGCTCGGCGGCGTCTTCGAGGTGCTTGGCGTTTTCCATTATCAAGTCATCAGCGCGGCTTCCGCCGGATACGGCTTCGACGGTATCGCCGTAGCGCTTCTCGGAGGGAATCATCCGGTCGGCATACTGCTCAGCTCCATTCTATTCGGAGTTCTGACTTACGGCTCTGCGGGCATGAACTTCTCGGCCAGCGTGCCGACAGAGATCGTGCGAATCGTCATCGGCTGCATCATCTTCTTCGTCGCTTCCCATGGATTGATTCAGATGCTGTACAAGCCGTTCATGGCGAAACGCGAAGCGAAGCGTAAGGAGGCGGCGTAAGATGGATTGGCTTAACGACATCGCGAATCTTACCAATTCGACCTTCGTCTTCACGACGGCTCTCATTTTTGGAGCGATGGGCGGATTGTTCAGCGAACGGTCCGGCGTGTTCAACATCGGGCTGGAAGGGATGATGACAGGCGGAGCGTTCGGAGCGGCCATTGCGACCTATTACGCGGAGAACGCTGGATACGGCTGGGTGTCGCCTTGGATCGGGATCTTGGCCGGTATTGCGTGCGGCGTCCTCTTCTCGCTGCTGCTAGCCTATACGACCGTTACATTAAAGGCGAATCAAGCCATCGTCGGCGTCGTCATCAACATTCTGGCGGTCGCGATCACCCTGTATTTAGTAAAAGTCATCTTTGACGGCGCGGGCGATACCGACACTCTTAAAGAAGTGTTGAAGAAGTGGCCGGTTCCGCTTCTCTCGGATATACCGTTCCTCGGCCAAGCTTTGTTCAACACGTACCCGACGACGTATATCGCCTACCTGCTTATTCCGATCAGCGCTTACTTGCTGTACAAGACGCCGTTCGGCCTTCGTCTTCGTTCGGTCGGCGAGCATCCGGGTGCGGCGGACACGGTCGGCATCAACGTCATAAAGTACCGTTACATTGGCGTTATCATCAGCGGCGTGCTAGCCGGCATTGGCGGCGCCGCGATCGCATTGACGACAACGAGCAACTTCTCGCACACCACCGTCTCCGGTCAAGGCTTCATCGCCCTGGCCGCCATGATCTTCGGACGCTGGAATCCTTGGGGAGTGCTTGGGGCGACTTTCTTCTTCGGAATGGCGCAAGCGCTTCGCAACTTCGTTAAGCTGTACGAATGGTCGAAGGACATTCCGATGGAATTCCTCTACATGCTTCCTTATTTGCTAACGCTTCTCGTTCTCGCGGGAGCCGTCGGCAAGGGAGTCAAAGGTCCGGCCGCAGCCGGCGAGGCCTACGATCCATCCAAGCGTTAGCGAGCCCAAAATACCAAAAAAAGCTGTTCCTTCGCCTATTCGGGCGGGAACAGCTTTTTTTGCGTTTATCGATGCGTTTAAAAGGCGTCAGGCGGCATCGGCGGCTTCGGCTTGATGGGAAGGCCTGCGATGCATGAGCCAGAAGTAAGCGATGGCGCCGAGCAGAACGGATACCATGCTGCATAGATACATGACGCGATTGTTCGTCGCGGCGGCGATGCTGCCGAGCACGGCGGAGCCGATTCCGACGCCTCCGTCGAAGAATATAAAGTACGTTCCGGTAGCCAGACCGACTTTCTCCCTTGGCGCCATCTGAATGGCGATCGTCTGCAGGCAAGGGGCAAGGCTTCCGAAGCCGAGGCCGATGATGGCGGCCGACAGCAGGAACATGAACCCGGAGTGCGCGGTAGCCAGAACGATAAGTCCGATTACGTACAAGAGCAAGGTCGGATAAACGATGTAGTTCCGGTGCAGCCGGTCGAAGATCTTGCCCGTGAACGGCCGGACGGCGACGATCATGACGGCATAGACGATGAAGTAGTAGCTCGAGTAAGATTCCAAGCCGATCTCCTTCGCGAAGCTGGGAACGAAGGAGAGAATGCTTGCGTATGCCATGGACAGGAACATGGCGACGAAGGAGATCGGAATCGCCTTCGGTTCGATATAGCTGCGCCATGAGAAACGAGGCTTCTGCCCGGCCGCTTTAACTTCATTGGCTGACGGCGCCGGCTTGGCGTCAAAGCGGTCGCGGCGGTTTCTCGAAACGACGACGGCGAGGATCATGCCCAGCACGCATAAAACCATCAGCACGCAGAAGAAGATATCGAAGCTGGCATTCTGAATGAGGATGAGACCCATGAACGGACCGAGCACCATCGCCAGATTCATGGCCAAGGTGTAATACCCCATTCCTTCGCCCCGGCGATCGGCGGGGATATAATCGACCACGATCGTTCCGTTGGCGGTCGTCGCGGCTCCGAAGCTGAGTCCATGGATGAAACGAAGAACGAGCAGGAGGCCGAATCCCGCGATCATCGGGTAGAAAAAGCTGCAAACCATGAAGAGCGCCGTCGCGATCAAGAGCAGCTTCATCCTCCCCGGACCGTCCATCAAACGTCCCGCGAACGGCCGCATGAGGACGGCGGCGATGACGTAAAACGTAAGCACCCAGCCCGCTTGCTGCTGGTTGCCGCCCAGTTCGTCGGTGACGAAGGTGGGAAGGGTGGCCGTCATTGCGTAAAAAGTAATGAAAATAAAAAAGCTGCTGAAGCAGATGCTGAAAAAATTGCGTGTCCATAAACTTTGCTGACTGTCCAAGATGTATTCGCCTTCTTTGCTGTTATTCTGGTTTATTGTCATTAAGATGACGGCCGGCGGCATCGGCTATGCGATCCAGCAGCTCCTTGAGGGTGGATAATTGTGCCGGGGAAAGTCCTTCCGTGACAAGCGAGATGACGTTCTCCTCCAGCGGAGCGATCTCCCCGTAGGCGGCCCGGCCTTCCGCGGTTACCGAAGGCAGATGGGAACGCCGATCCTCGGGGTTCACGACGCGAACGATCAATCCCTTGCGCTCCAACTGATCCAGAATTCGCGTTACGTTCGTCTGATCCTTGCTGACTCTTGCCGCCAATTCCTTCTGGCTGAGGGCGTCTTCCTCGCACAGCCGGGCCAAGACCGACCATTGTTCGGTCGTAATGCCGGTGGAGGCCAGATGCAGAGCCAGCAGTTGCGTTACTCTTCGGCCGGTGCGGCTAATGAGAAAGCCGATGGAGTCGTCAAGCAGCACGTGAACAAGCCTCCTTCCAAATTAGTTGTCATAGCAATTAATTTTAAAGCCGATAGTTTCAATTGTCAATATTGCTATAGCAAGTAAAAAGGGCTATCTGACGAGATATTATTGGTTCATGGATAGGGTGTGCAGCAGGACAACTTGAACATTCCCTTCGTTGTTGATAATCTGTTGTCAGGCTAAGCGATAGGATGGAGAGTGGCAGCATTCATGATTACCCGCAAGATTACCGCCTCGGAGAGCGGCAAGCGGCTTCATCGTTACTTGCGCAACTTGATGCCGAACATTCCGTTAGGGCAGATTTATAAGATGATCGATCAAGGCAAAGCGAAAGTGAACGGCAAGCGCAAGAACCAGAACTACGAGCTCGCCGCCGGAGACGAGCTGACCTTATACGTGGAGGAATCCCAGTACGAAGAGGCCTCCAAGGGGCAGAAAAAAACGAAGTACATCGGCGTTAACGCGAACATCGACGTCATTTACGAGGATGAGCAGCTGCTCGTCGTCTTGAAGCCGGCCGGGATGCTCACGCATCCGGACAGCTCGGACCAGAAGGATACGCTAGTCAACCGCGTACATGCTTATTTGTACCGCAAGGGAGAACTCGACAGCGCATTGTTCATGCCGGCAACCGCGAACCGGCTCGACCGCAATACGAGCGGCATCGTGCTCGTGGGCAAGACGGCTGGCATGCTTCATCAGCTGAACCAGTGGATTCAGAAGCACGAGATGGAGAAGTATTACATAACGATCGTAGAAGGACGTCTGGAAGGGGAAGGCACGTTAACCGGAAGCCTGATCCGCGACGAGAAAAGCAATCGGACGATCGTGGCCGGCTCGAACAACGGCAAGCGTCTAGGCGTCATTCCGCAGCAGGAGAAATCGGCGACGACGCATTATCGGGTCCTGCAGCACGGCAAAGGATACACGTTGATCGAAGTTGAACTCGTCAGCGGCCGCACTCACCAGATCCGAACCCACCTGCAGAGCATCGGCCATTCGCTGCTGGGCGACGTGAAGTACGGCGGCAAGCCGTTCGGCGGCGTCAACCATCAACTGCTTCACGCCTGGAGAGTCAAGCTTCCCGACGGGCGTGAATTCCGCGCGCCCGTCCCCCCTCTCATGAGATCCACGATGGAGCGGGCGGGGCTGTCCATGCCTTCGCTTATGGATCGAGCTTGATCCCTATCATTAAATCGTTAAAACCAGCCGAGGTCTAGGCTGGTTTTTTTTTGCGTTCGTCTATTGCACTAAGTGTATTAAGTGATATAATACACTTAAGTCAAGCGATATACGTGAGCGAGGAGGTGCCCGCTTGAATGAGATACGAGTCGGCGGGATGCGGTTCGCGCTCGATCTGAGCCAGCCGCTATACGAGCAAGTATTGGAGCAAGTGAGAAGTTCTATCGCGAAGGGTGAGATCGCATTGGGAGAGAAAATACCTTCCGTCCGGGAGATGGCGCAGGCGCTGAAGATCAATCCGAATACGGTTATGAGAGCCTATCAGGAGCTGGAGAGAGATCAATTGACGGAGACAAGGCGGGGACAGGGCACGTTCATCACGACCGACGCCGATAAAGTGAGCCATATCCGCCATCGCCTTGCCGAAGAGGCGGTCGAAGAATTTCTCGCAAGGATGAGCAGCCTTGGCTTCACTGCTGAGGACATCGCTAACATCCTTCGAGCCAAAGGGGGCGAGGGACGATGAGCGTCGCGATCAAAGGAGAGGGAATTACGAAGCTTTACGCCAAGAGGCGGGCGCTGGACGGCTTCGACATCGAAGTGCCGGAGTACGCGATTACGGCCATCCTCGGCCCGAACGGAGCCGGCAAATCGACGTTCATGAGGATGCTGACCGGAATGGTCGAACCGGACGCCGGTACGCTGACGGTGCTCGGCGAACGGCCGTCCTGGCAGAACAATCGCCGTATTTCGTATTTGCCCGACCGGGCCCGATGGTATCAGGGACACACGGTCGAGAAAGCGATCGAATGGGGAGCTCGGCTGCTGCCGGAGTTCCGGAAGGACGAGGCATGGGAGCTTGCGGGCTCGCTCGGGCTTGAAGCCGATCTGGAGACGGAAGGCATGTCCAAGGGGCAGGAAGCCCGGCTCATGCTGGCGCTGTGCCTCGCCCGGGAAGTGCCTCTGCTCATCCTTGACGAGCCTTTCTCCGGCATCGACATGCTGTCAAGAGAGAAGATCGTGGCGGCCTTGATCGATTCGTTCTCGACGCGGAGGCAGACGGTGTTGATCTGCACGCACGAGATCGCGGAGACGGAAAGCTTGTTCGACCATGCCGTGTTCGTCAACGACGGCAGGACGGCCTTGGCCGGAAGTGTTGAAGATCTCCGCGCGGAACGGGGATCCATGCAGGACATCTACCGCCGCATTTACGGATAGGGGGAGAAGGATTCGATGAACAACGGGCAATTTGCTTTTTTGATCCGGCATGAACTTAAGCTCGAATCGTGCAGGCGATTCGCGAGATCCTGGTACTGGATTTATATAGCGTCAGTAGCGGTCGTACTGTTTGTCGCGGTAGCGATATGGGGAGAAGCGGAGGGCTTTAAGTCCGAATATCTGCTGTTATTTAGCTTCGGGCTTCCTTTCGTCTTCTGCATGATCGCGTTCCAGAAGCTGAAGCGGGAATGGACGGGCAACACGCTCGGCTGGTGGCTCGCGCTGCCGTATCCGCGTTCGCGGCTTCTGCTGGCCAAGCTTGCCGCTTCGTTCGGGCTGGCTGTCGGGATCTCCGTTCTGTTCTTCGCGGGCGTGGCGATCGTCGAGACGTTCAACCTGCTCGTACACGGGCTTGGCTTCGGGGACTTCGGCAGGTTTGTCAAGCTTGAACTGCATTTTTTGCTGATTCTCGTCGTCGTATCCCCATTAATGCAGGCTTTGGGATTGTTGATCGCGGCTGTCAGCAAATCGAGCTTAAGGCCTCTGACTCCGCTGCTCTGGATCACGTTCGGCTTGTTCGGCAACGTGTTGAATTATCTCAACGGACCAGCCGACATCGAGTACGGCGAAGCCTGGGGATTGTTCGGCGGTTCCGTGACGGGCTGGATTTGGCTGGCGGTTCCGGCCGTATGGGTAGTAGCCGCGCTGCTGTTCGCGGGAGCCGTGAACGTCTGCAAGAAATATTTGGTCCTGTAAGGACAGATGGGAGAGTCAACCATGAGCTACGCGATCGAAGTCGAACAGCTGACGAAATCTTACGAGAACAAGGCGGCTTTGAGAGGAATCGGATTCAAGGTGGAAGCCGGGAGCTGCTTCGGCTTGCTCGGCCCGAACGGGGCTGGCAAATCGACGACGATGAAAATCTTGTCCGGACTGCTTGAGCCCGATCAGGGCAAAGCGCGCATCTTCGGCAACGATCTGGGCACGGCGGCGAACGAAGCGAGAAAACAGGTCGGTTACGTTCCCCAATCCATCACCTTATACGAGAAGCTTAGCGCCGTCGACAACCTGGTTTTTTTCGGAGAAATGTACGGAGTCAAGGGCAAGGAGCTGAAGCGCCGCATCGATGAAGTATTGGAGCAGGTCGGCCTTGCCGATCGGGCGAAGGACGCGGTCGAGAAATTCTCCGGCGGAATGAAACGCAGGGTTAACATCGCGGCCGCGCTGCTTCACCGGCCTAAACTGATCATCATGGACGAACCGACCGTCGGCATCGATCCCCAGTCCCGCAATCATATTTTCGAGATGATCCGTTCCTTGCAGCAATCGGGCGTTACCGTTCTGTACAGCACCCACTACATGGAAGAAGTCGAGTCCATGTGCGACAGCCTTGCGATCGTCGACAACGGCCAGGTCATCGCGGGAGGCTCGCTCGGCGAGGTGCTGGATCGATTCGGCACTCAAGCCGTGTACCTCGAGCTTCAGGACGGGAAGGCGCCTCCGGCGTTGGCCGGGTACGGCAAGGCGGAAGCCAAGGACGACGGCTGGGTTCTGGAGACGGCAACGCCGCTCGACGCGCTCGCCGATTGGGCGGAAGCGTGCAAGGAGCGCTCGCTCAAGGTCAAGCGGCTGGAGATGGTTCGTCCGTCTCTGGAACACGTCTTCCTGACGCTGACCGGCACGACCCTAAGGGACAATTGACGACCGATTACGGAAGGGGATTAACGCCATGATATTCAGTATCGCGACGAAAGAGTGGAAGCTGCTTCTCAAAGAGAAAGGAACGTTCTTCTGGCTGCTGCTGATGCCGGTCATGTTCATCGTCCTGTTCGGCACCGTGCTCGGCCAACTCGGCAGCACTCCTCAAACGTTGACCTACATCGATATGGATCGCTCGAGCGCTTCCGAAGCCTTGTTGGCCTCTCTGGAAGCCAAGGGCGGCTACAAGCTCGAGGCCAAGGATGCCGGAACGCTGGACGACGAACTGTCCCGCATCCGCGAAGGCAAGCTGAGCTCCTTGCTGGTTATCCCTAAGGGGTTCGACGGCGCGCTGGCGGAGGGGGGCAACAGCCAAGCGTCGGTCGAGCTATACAGCGACGCCGCGTCCGACACGGTCGCTGGACTGAGGTCCACGCTAGAGAACGTGGCGAGCGATTATCGAGAACAGCGGATTGACGATGCGTTGAAGTCGGCTGGCGCGAACGAGGAGTCGCGCAAGCAGGCGCTTCAATCGCCGCTTCGGATCGAGGATAAGCCGCAGAATTCGACGGAAGGCAATACGGTGACCCAAGTCGTGCCGGGATATACGGTGATGTTCGTCTTCTTCGTGATGATCTCGATGATTCGCCGCTTCGTCAACGATAAGACGACCGGCATGACCGCCCGTCTTCGCACGACCCGAATGAGTCCGTTAAATTACCTGCTCGGCATGTGGCTCGCCTATCTGGGCGTCGCGCTCGTGCAATGCGCGGTGCTGCTTGCGTTCGGACATTTCGCTTACGACGTTCAGCTTGGCGATCTGACGGCAATCGCGATTCTCGTCTTTATGCTGGCGCTGTGCGGCACGGGAATCGGCTTGGCGCTGTCGATGGTCGTGCGCGGCGAGAATCAGGGCATGGCGTTCGTCCAGCTGATCACGATGGGCGGCGCGGTGCTCGGCGGGCTGTGGTTCCCGCTCGAATACATGCCGAAGGCGATGCAGACGGTCAGCCGTTTCATCCCGCAATATTGGGCACAGAAGGCGTTCCAGGACATCATGGTGCGGGGCGACCATCTGGTCGGCATCCTGCCGTCGCTCGCGGTGCTCGCCGCATTCGCCGTCGCCTGCGTCGCGATCGCGCTGCTGAGGTTCCGCGGCTTTATGAAGTCGGCTATGAGCTGATCGTCTCGGATGAGACGATCTCGGGCCGAAAATAGGCAAAGCTTAGCAAGATAAGACAAACGCCCTCCGCCGGCCTTTAAAGCCAAGCGGAGGGCGTTTGTCTTAGAACAATAGCTTATCGGGATCCGAGCCGAAGCGATGATCTTGGTTCAAGCCGTCGATCTTCGCCATGTCTTCGTCCGACAGCGAGAAGTCGAAGAGGTTGCCGTTCTCGGCGATGCGGGAAGGAGTGACGGACTTCGGTATCGTCACGACGCCGCTCTGGATGTCCCAGCGAAGGATGATCTGCGCGACGGACTTCCCGTATTTCGCGGCGAGCTCCTGAAGCACCGGCTGGTCGAGATTGCCTTGCATGAGCGGGCTCCAGGCCTCGAGCTGGATTCCGTTCTGCTTCGCGTAGGCGAGCAGCTCCTTCTGCGTAAGCAGGGGATGGTATTCGACCTGGTTGACCGCGGGAACGATCGAGCTCGTCTCGGCCAGCTTCTTCAGATGGTGAACCTTGAAGTTGCTGACGCCGATCGCGCGGACGAAGCCATCCTTATACAGCTTCTCGAACGCTCTCCAGGTGTCCTGGAACTTGTCGGTGCCCGGCCAGTGGATGAGAAGGAGGTCGATTACGTCAAGGCCGAGCCGCTTGCGGCTCTCCTCGAAGGCGATCAGCGTGCGGTCGTAGCCTTGGTCCTCGTTCCAGATCTTCGTCGTGACGAAGATTTCGTCGCGGGGGACGCCCGACGTGCGGATCGCTTCGCCGACGTCTTCCTCGTTCTTATAGATGCGAGCGGTGTCGATGCTCCGGTAGCCGGCCTCGAGAGCCGCATGAATGGCGCGTCGGGCCTCGCCTTCCGCGGTTACCTTCCATACGCCAAGGCCCAGCCAAGGCATTTGAACTCCGTTGTTCAGCGTCGTCGTGCTTTTAATGGTCAAACTCATTTTTTTCTCCTCCTTGATCTCTTCGATATGTACTTTCTATGGTCGAGTTACAGAAGCAGGGAGAGCCATTCTTCCTTCTCGACGGGACCGAAGTAGAAGGCAAGGTCGATGCCGTCGAGGGCCCGTTCGATCGATTCCTTGTCATACCGGACGCCGATCAGCTTGTCCGTCACTTCCGACACTTCGCCGCGGCCGAAAAAGTCGCCGAAGATCGCGGCCCCGCGAATCTCCCCCTTGACCACTTCGAGACGAACGTCGAACAATCCTGCCGCCAGCTTTCTCACGTTCTGCACGTTGAAGGCCGGGGATTGCCCGAAGTTCCAGTCCCAGCTGCGGTACCGCTCGTCGGCCAGCTTGCGCACCTCCGCCCAGTCCGCTTCCGTCAGCTCGTAACGTTCGATCGGCTGGCCTTCGAAGATCGATTCCAGCACGAATTGCTTGAACTCTTCGATCGTCATCGGCTCCTTCAGGAACTCCGCGATGTTCGCGACCCGGCTGCGCACGGACTTCGTGGCTTTCGACTCGAACTTGATAGGGTTGACCTTGAGCGCGGCGGCCACGTTCTCCATCCGGGAATCGAACAGGAGCGTGCCGTGGCTGAACATGCGTCCTCGGGTAGAGAATTGCGCATTGCCGGAAATTTTGCGTTCGCCTACCTGCAGGTCGTTGCGGCCGCTCAGCTCGGCATCGACGCCGAGCTTGCGAAGCGCGTTCACGACGGGCTGGGTGAACTTCATGAAGTTATGGAACGATTGGCCGTCGTCCCGGGTTATGAAGCTGAAGTTCAGGTTGCCCAGGTCGTGGTAAACGGCGCCGCCTCCGCTTAAGCGGCGAACGACATGGATGCCGTTCTCGCGCAAATACTCGGAATTGACTTCCTCCGCCGTATTTTGATTTTTGCCGATGATGATGGACGGCTCGTTAATATAGAACAAGAGATAATCGTTCTCCGCGGGCAGCTTGCGCAGGATGTATTCTTCCAACGCCAGATTCAGAGAGGGGTCGTGCCCATTGCCGTTATCGACGTATAACAACTCGTAGCTTCCTCCTTCGTGTTGGGCGGTTAATTAGCAATGATGCTTCTATTTTACGCCAGGTCGGGAATCAGAACAAATGGGCGGCGCGCAAGACTCATGCCCTTGACTTTCCGGGAGGGTCGCAATAAAATGAATTTACGTAAAAATTAATTTTTATGGTGATGAGCAAGATGTCGAAGACAAACTCGAGTCCCATTGCGGACGTATACCGGCTGGAAACTCCGGAGCAAGCTCTGGCGCTGCTGAACCCGATGCGCGCGGAGATTCTTCAGCTGCTGGCGGAGCCCGCCTCCGCCGCGGAGCTGGCCCGGCAGATGAGCCAGACGCCGCAGAAGCTGAATTACCATCTGAAGAGCCTGGAGAAAGTCGGCCTGATCCGAAGAAGCGGGACTCGCCAGGTGAAGAATCTCATCGAGGCGCTGTATCAAGCGATCGCGCGCTCCTACGTCATCCCGGATTCGTTCGGATGGTCCGAGGATCTGACGCAACGGATGAAGGATCAAGGGGCGCTGCGGCAGCTGGTGAACGTATCCGAACGGATCCGCACCGATGCCCTTCGGCTCATGGAGGTGTCGGATTCCGAAGAGGAGGTTCCCAGCGCGGTGCTGGAGACGGACCTCAGCCTTCCGGACGAGAAGACGAGAGAGCAGTTCCTCCGCGATTACGCGGATGCGGTCCGGTCGGTCGTCCGGAAGTATCAGGCGCAAGGCGCGCCGGAAGGCGGCTTCAAGGCGATTCTCGCCGTCTACCCCCAATTGGATCAAGGAGGAAGCAAGCCATGAGCGACAGCGTGAAGACGAAGCAAGAGGATGACGTCAAGGAAGCGGAGCCGAGAGAGACGGCTCCGCAAGGGAAGAGAAGCATCGTGATCTGGGAATCGGAGGCGACCTTCGCCGTCGTCCCGTTAGGGGAGCAAGGCGATCCCCGCGCCCCCTTGCTGCGCGTGCATACCTCCGGCTTCGGGCAAGAGGTTGCCGGGAGAAGCAAGCCTGGAAGCGGTCCGATCGCGAGCTTTCGCAATGCCGCATAAGAAAGCTTTATAACCAAAGGAGGGAATCCCCATGAGCTTTGTGCCAATCGTCGTCGAACAATCGAACCGCGGAGAACGGTCTTATGACATTTACTCCCGCCTGCTGAAGGATAGAATCATCTTTCTCGGAACGGCGATCGACGACAACGTCGCCAACGCCATTATCGCCCAGATGCTGTTCTTGGCCGCGGACGATCCGGAGAAGGACATCAGCCTCTACATTCAGTCTCCGGGAGGCTCGGTCTCGGCCGCGTTCGCTATATACGACACGATGCAGTTCATCAAGCCCGACGTCTCGACGATCTGCGTGGGCATAGCGGCTTCCGCGGCCTCGTTCTTGTTGGTTGCTGGCGCTAAGGGCAAACGCTTCGCGCTGCCGAACGCCGAGGTCATGATCCACCAGCCGCTCGGCGGCGCCCAAGGGCAGGCGAGCGACATCGAGATCCGCGCCCGCCATATTCTGAAGACTCGCGACCGGCTTAACCGGATCTACTCGGAACGTACGGGACAGCCGATCGAGAAGATCGAGAAGGACTCGGACCGCGACAACTTCATGTCTGCCGAGGAAGCTCTCGAGTACGGGTTGATCGACAAGATCCTGACCTAACGATCGATATTCCGGAGAGATTTTCGTCCCGTTTGCTTTTTACCGCCCTTCGCTGCGATCCGTCACGCTCTCCCGCAACCGCCGAATAGAAAAAGCAACCTCTGCAGAAACTGGAAGAAAATCCACGAAGCGGAGGGCGGGGCATGGCGGATTGGATCGAGGAGCTGGCGCGGCGCTTCAGGGACGAAAGCGATTGGTTCGACGAACGCGATAGTTTGCTGGGAGAAGCCGTCCGGCTGCTAGGGTTCGGTTCTTTGGTCAATCTAACCGAGACCAAATCCGCCTTATGGGAGTTTGCGGCGACGATGCCCGGAACCGCTCTGTCCGAGAAGCGGCTGCTCGGCTGCGAGGGCAAGGCTAATAAGTCCGAGGAAGCCGTTCAAGCCGTCCTGGACGGCAAGCTTCTTGTCGTTCCGGAAGCGGAGACCGGAGTCTGCTGGATGCTGACTCCGGTCGCGAGAAATCTGGAGCGACCTGTCGGCAGCCCGAATCTGGAGAACGTCATTCGCGGTCCCGCGGCAGCCTTCACCGAGAGCGTCGAGACCAACATCGGCATCGCCCGCCAGTATCTCCGATCCGCCATGCTCAAAGCCGATATCGTTCCGACCGGCGGCGACTCTCCGACGAGAGTCGCCATTCTGTACATGGCGGGCCGAGCCGATCCGGATTTTGTCCGCAAGCTGGACGAGAACCTAAGAACGAACAAGATCGAGGATGTATCCACGCTGCAGGGCGTGATCTCGGCGCTCGGCTATCCCAAGCGTTCCCTCATCACCAAGCTGAATTCGACCGAGCTGCCGTCGGAGGCGGCCTGCATGCTGCGCAAAGGCAAGGTCATCTTGTTTGTCGACCGGATGCCTTACGCGCTCATCATGCCGACGCTTCTATGGGACCTGTTCGCCCTGGAGAGCGATCAGAACTTCCCCGTCTACATCATGTACGGAATTCGGGCGCTTCGCGTCATCGGCGCCTTGTTGACGATCCTTCTCCCCGCGCTATACGTCGCGCTCGTGGCGATCAATCCCGAGGCGCTTCGCATTCAGCTTGCCTTGTCGGTCGCGCAGAGCCGGGAAGGCGTCCCTTATCCGGCCTTCCTCGAAACGTTGACGATGCTCCTCATCCTCGAATTGATCCTGGAAGGCAGCATCCGGCTGCCGAAGAGCGTCGGCCCGACGATCACGATGGTCGGAGGCATCATTCTGGGACAAGCCGTCGTCTCCGCGAAGCTGGTCAGCAATCTTCTCATCATCGTGCTTGCGGCCACGACGATCGCGAATTCGACGATCGCCGGGTTTCAGAATTCGTACGCGATTCGCGTATTGAAGTACGTGACGCTAGTCCTGTCGGCGATCTTCGGGATTATCGGGATCTTCGCGGGGTTCTTGGTGATCTGCGGCTACCTCGCTAGCCAGAGCACGTACGGCGTCAACTACCTCCAGTTTCCCGGATGGAAGGACGAGGCTCGCCATGAGTAGAAGCGTTCACGTCCTGCTGTTCTACTTCGTCGCTCATTTGGGATTGATTTTTTTTATCTACCCGGAAGATATTATCGCGTGCGCGGAAGAAGGCCACTGGGTTCCGATCCTGGTCGGCTTCGCCGTGCATGTTTTTTTTCTTTGGCTGTTCGTTAAAGGGTTAAGCTTGGGCGGCAATCGGGATATGGTGAGCCTATACCTCGGGCTTGGCAAAGCGCCGGCCGTTCTGCTGCTCCTGCCCGTCTTTGTCTATTACGCCATGGTCGACGTCATCACCGTCCGCGCCTATTCCGAGATCGTCTCGATCGTTTTCCTGGAGAAAACGCCGCTATGGGCAGTTATGGCGCTGCTTTTCCTGATTCCCGTCTGGCTGGCGAACGTGGGTATTCGGCCGATCTTCTATGCGACGGCGCTGGTCGCCATCGTCTGCCTGCCGTTGTTTCTGTTTATATTCGCCGCCTCGTTCCAAAGCGTGGATTGGCGTTATTTTTTTCCGCTGTTCGACCGTCATTACGATTTTTTATGGGATTCGTCGTTCTACAAAAGCTTTTTCGCGTTCGCCGGCGTGTTTTTGTTTCTCGGCTTCGTGCAGCCGTACTTTACGTTTCGCATCCGCGGCTTGATGTGGGCGTCGGTCCTGCTGGTCCCGTTTTTCCTATTCTCCGTCTACATACCGGTGCTTACGTTCGGGGAGGCGACCGCTTCCAACTTCCACTATCCGTTCGTCGTCACTCTCGATACGCTCCAGATCAACTGGCTTATGTTCGAGCGGGTCACCGTGTTTTTTCTCATGAGCCTGCTTACGTTCGTCATGCTGCTGGTCGCGCTGGTGCTATGGCAGTCCGTCGAGCTTGCCGTGCGATTTTTCCCGCGGATGAACAGAGGGTGGACGCTTCTCGTCCTGTCGGCGATCGTCTTCGGATGCTGCCTGAGAATCAGATCCTGGCACGATATCGAGCTCCTGTTCATGTGGAACACTTGGATTCGCGCCTATATCATGCTTGTCGTCCCGGCTACGGTATACTGGATCGGGAGACGGGCGAAGAAGGAACCGGACTATGAGAGTATATCTACGAATTCTTAAGCTTGCCGCGGCGTTAGGCTTGACGGTCGCAGCCGGCACCGGCTGTTGGGATTACAAGGACATCAACCACAGGTCGCTTCCGGTCGTGCTCGGCTTGCAGACGGAGGAGGAGGGGTACCGCGTATTTCTCAAGCTGCCGGAGCCCAAGGAGGAAGGGACCGACGTCAAGGTCGTTTCTGCGGCAGGCCATACGATTACGAAAGCGATCGACCAGATGGCGATGAATCTGGAGTCCGAGGTGGATCTGCTTCATCTGAAAATCATCCTGGTCCACGTGAATTTGGCGCAGATGGGGATGGGCGACGTTTTCGAATTTTTTATGCGGGCGCGCGACATTTCCCCGAAGGCTCTCGTCGTTATATGCGACGAAGAGCTGGATCCGTTCTTCCGGAAGATCGGGCAGCGGGCCGATCCGAACGTAAGCAACCTGTTCGATTTCTTCGAGAAGAATGCCGGCTGGAGTCCGCAGATCGCGCTGTCCCGGGTCTGGCAGGTGTACCGCAGCGTTCATTCGTATACCCGGGACGTCGTGGTTCCGATCATCCGGTCCGGCAGCCGAACGACCATCGAGCACGTCGGCTCCGCCGTCATCCGCAACGGGAGAATGGTCGGCCGAATCAGCCCCGACGAAACTCTTTTGTTCAATGTGTTCAACGGAGAGAACGGACAGGGTAAAATCGAAGTGATGAAGAACGCGAGCGTCATGATCAGCGGTACCCGCGTGACGAGAAGGGGGTGGATGGACGGCGGCACTCCGCGCCTGGACGCGACCTTGAACCTATCCGTGGACCTGATCGAGCTGAAGGAAGAGATGACCGAGGATCAGGTCATGAGGCAGCTGTCCGAGCAGTTCAAGAGCCGTTTCGACCGCCTGTTCGAGCAAGTCCGCAAGGAGAAGGCCGACATCTTCGCCTTCGGACAGGATTTCCGCCGTTGCATTCCCAGGGAACGGCTGCGCGATTGGAGGGAAGAGGATTACGGCCGCCTGAAGGTCGAATTTCGTACCCGCGTCGCCATCGAGAACGACGGCTATATCAAGACGAAGCAAAAGTAGCCCCGACGGCAGTCGTATTCCCGGAAGATCCTCTCCGAAAGCCCAGTTCATATTCAGTTCATATTTCCGGGTTACTTTATTGCTTTGAGATCAAGAGGATCGAACCTATTGGAGTGTGATCAAATGCTAAAGCTGTTTCGGTTTCTGAGGCCCTATCGCTGGGGTGTCGCTCTTGTCATGGCGCTGGTTCTCCTGCAGTCTCTGTCGGAGCTTTATCTGCCGACTCTGATGGCGGACATCGTAAACAAGGGGGTCATCGGCGAGAATCAGGGCTACATCTGGAAAATGGGGGGATTCATGCTTCTCGTTACGCTGGGAGGAACGGCTTTCTCCATTCTGGCGAGCTACTATTCCTCCAAAGTCGCTTCCGGCTTCGGCCGAATCGTTCGCGGCAAAGTGTTCTCCCACGTGGAGAATTTCTCGCTGCAGGAATTCGACAAGCTCGGAACGGCCTCGCTTATTACCCGCACCACCAATGACATCAACCAGGTCCAGCAGGTTCTCATCATGATGATGCGGATGATGATCATGGCGCCGATGATGTCCATAGGCGGGCTTATCATGGCTTTATCCAAGGATGCCAAGCTGACGCTCGTGCTGGCGGTCGCCATTCCGGTGCTCGCGCTGACGATTTACTTGATCGTCCGCAAGGCGATGCCGCACTTCAAATCCATCCAGAAACGGTTGGATAAGCTTAATCTGGTGCTGCGGGAAGGGTTGACCGGCATCCGGGTCATCCGCTCGTTCAATCGGCTGGAGCATGAGAAGAAACGGTTCGAGGGGGCGAACGCCGAGCTGACCGATACCTCTATCAAGGTCAATCAGATCATGGCGTTCATGATGCCGCTCATGATGCTCATCATGAACTTCGTATCGCTGTCGATTATCTGGTTCGGAGGCATCCGAATCAGCCACGGGCATATGCAGGTCGGCGACCTGATGGCCTTCCTTCAATACGGCATGCAGATCATGTTCTCGCTGCTCATGATGTCGATGATGTTCGTCATGGTGCCGAGAGCGTCCGCTTCCGCCGTGCGCATCAACGAAGTGCTGCGGCAAGAGGCGGTCATTCGCGACACGGACGGCGCCGGCATGGCCGGAGCGGGATCGCTTCAGGACAAACGCGGCACGATCGAATTCGCTGACGTCACGTTCAGTTATCCGGGCGCCGAGCAGCCCGCGCTCAGCGGAATATCCTTCAAGGCGAATCCGGGAGAGATTACCGCCATCATCGGCGGCACCGGCTCGGGCAAATCGTCGATCATCAACCTGATTCCTCGTTTCTACGACGCGGATTCCGGAAGCGTCCGGATCGACGGCAGGGACGTGCGCGACTATACCCAAGAGCAGCTTCGCGCCAAGATCGGTCTCGTCCCCCAGAAAGCGGTGCTGTTCACGGGAACGATCGCCGACAACATCCGGTTCGGCCGCGAAGACGCATCGGACGACGAGGTCCGGCACGCGGCGGAGATCGCGCAGGCCTCGGGCTTTATCGAGGAGATGCAGGAAGGATTCGGTTCGCCGATCGCCCAAGGCGGCTCGAACGTCTCCGGAGGGCAGAAGCAGCGGATCTCGATCGCCAGAGCCCTTGTCCGCAAACCGGACATCTACCTGTTCGACGACAGCTTCTCGGCGCTCGACTACAAGACCGACGCCAAGCTGCGCGCGGCGCTGAGATCGGAGACGACGGATGCCGCCGTGATGATCGTCGCGCAGCGGGTCAGCACGATCATGGACGCGGATCAAATCATCGTCCTTGACGAGGGGCGGGTCGTCGGAATCGGCAAACACAAAGAGCTACTGAAATCCTGCGAGGTTTATCGAGAAATCGTCGCTTCGCAGCTGTCGGAGGAGGAGATCGCATGAGCAACCACGACAACCGGCCTCCCGGCGGTCCAGGCGGCAAGGGGCATGGAGGACCGAGAGGTCCCGGTCCCGGCTTCGGCGGCGGCCCTCCCGGAATGATGATGCCGGGCCAGAAGGCGAAGAACTTCAAGGGCTCGTTCCGGCGGCTGCTCGGGTATTTGCGTCCATACCGCTTCAAATTGCTCGCCGTGCTTATTACCGCCATCTTAAGTACCGTTTTCTCCATCTTCAGCCCCAAAATTCTCGGCAAAGCGACCGACAAGCTATTCGAAGGAATCATGGCCAAGATCCAAGGGGAAGCGGGCGCGAGCATCGACTTCGCCGGCATCTGGCAGATCGTCGTGCTCCTGGCGGGCTTGTACGTGGTCAGCTCGCTGTTCACCTACGTACAGCAGTTCCTGATGGCGGGCGTCGCTCAGCGCACCGTGTACCATCTTCGCAACGAAGTGAATGCGAAGCTTAATCGCCTTCCGTTGAAATTCTTCGACTCGAAGACGCACGGGGAGATTCTGAGCCGGGTCGTGAACGACGTCGACAACATCGCGAACACGCTCCAGCAGAGCCTTACCCAGATGATCACCTCGGTTGTCACGCTCGTCGGGATCATCGTCATGATGCTGACGATCAGTCCGCTTCTTACGCTTATCCTGGTGCTCACGTTGCCGCTAAGCTTCCTGGTGATCAAGGCGATCGCCGGCCGTTCCCAAACGTACTTCAAGAACCAGCAAGCGGAGCTCGGGCAGCTGAACGGGCATGTGGAAGAGATGTTTACCGGACATGCGATCGTCAAGGCTTTCGGACACGAGGAGAAGTCCAAGGCGAAGTTCAACGAGATCAACGAGAGGCTGTACCAGGCAGGCTGGAAGGCGCAATTCGTCTCCGGCGTCATGATGCCGCTGATGGGCTTCATCGGCAACATCGGCTACGTGGCCATCAGCGTCGTCGGCGGGATCCTGGTCACGAGGCAGTCGATCTCGGTCGGCGATATCCAAGCGTTCATCCAGTACGCCAGGCAGTTCACGATGCCGATCACCCAGACGGCGAACATCGCCAACATCATCCAGTCGACCATCGCGTCGGCGGAGCGGGTGTTCGAGCTGCTGGACGAACCGGAAGAGGTGCCGGAGCAGCAAGGCCGGTTGAAGTCGTCCGACGTTCACGGGGACGTTCGCTTCAACCGCGTGAAATTCAGCTATAAGGAAGAAGAACCGCTGATCGACGACCTGAGCATCGACGTTCGCAGCGGACAGACGATCGCGATCGTCGGACCGACGGGCGCGGGCAAGACGACGCTCGTCAACCTGCTCATGCGCTTCTATGAAGTGAATTCGGGCTCGATTACGATCGACGGCAAGGACATTACGCAGCTCCAAAGAGGAGATCTGCGAAGCCTGTTCGGCATGGTGCTTCAGGACACTTGGCTGTTCAACGGAACGATCCGCGACAACATCGCCTACGGACGCGAGGGGGCGACGGAAGAGGATGTCGTGCAGGCCGCGAAGGCGGCTTATGCCGACCACTTCATCCGCACGCTGCCGGACGGCTACGATACGGTTCTGAACGAAGAAGCGTCGAACATCTCCCAAGGCCAGAAGCAGCTGCTGACGATCGCGCGCGCGATTCTCGCCGATCCCGCCATTCTTATCCTGGACGAGGCGACGAGCAGCGTCGATACGCGGACCGAGATTCACATTCAGCAGGCGATGCACCGTCTCATGGAAGGCCGTACGAGCTTCGTCATCGCGCATCGCCTCTCGACGATCCGCGACGCCGATCTCATTCTCGTCATGAACAAGGGAACGGTCATCGAGCAGGGGACGCACGCGGAGCTGCTGTCGCGAGGCGGTTTCTACGCAGAGCTTTACAACAGCCAATTCACGGGCGGCGCCGCCGCGAGCGCCGCCGGCGCGATGTAAGAGCAGTAGGATTCGGGGTCTCCCGGCTGATTTAGGGCCGGGAGGCTTTTTTTTTGCTTAATGGCGGGGGAACGCGTGAATAAAGGGGCAATGGAGGGGGATTGGATGCGGGAGGGCTGAATAAACATGAAATTTCATGTCTAGCGGGGCGGAATTGGGTGCCGGGGGCGGAATGAGCATGAAATTTCATGTCCAGCGGGGCGGAATCGGGTGTTGAAGGCGGAATGAACATGAAAATTCATGTCTACCGGGACGGAATCGGGTGCCGGGGGCTGAATAAACATGAAATTTCATGTTCGCAGTATCGCTGCACGGCTCTTGAGACGAGATTCCGTCAAATGCTGCCGACCCGCTCATCGCGCTAGCGCGTCCCCGCGACTTCTCGTCGCAGACGCCGCCAAATGCAGGAAGATTTTTTAGCCGCCGCTAAGCTGCCATTCATCGTCCGTTCACACAAGAGTGGTACCTTCCCTATTAGTTAGCGAAATGGGAGGAAGATAAATCTATGGCGATCAAGAAATGGAATCTGGCGATTGGCGGCGCGCTCGCGGTGGCCTTGCTGTCCGGCTGCGGATCGAACAATTCGGATAACGCAGCAAACGAAGGAACCCAGCTGCAGGCGGACGCTGGCGCGACGCAACAGGCTCAAGGTCAAGGCGGACCCGGAGGCGGCTTCGGCGGGGGCATGGTCGACGAGAACGGCAATGCCGCGGACATGCTGGGCAAGATCAAGAGCATCAACGGCAACACGATCACGGTGTATAAATCCAGCATCGATCCAAGCCAAATGGGCGGCGGCATGAGAGGCCAAGGCGGTCAGGGCGGTGCGGGAGGCGATGGGGGACAACCGCCAAGCGGCGCTCCGGACGCGAACGGCGGACAAGCAACGGCGGACGGGCAAGCTCCGGCGGACGGCCAGGCTCCGAGCGGCGCGCCGGACGGCGGCAACGGCGGAGGACGCCCGCAAGGCGGCGGGATGGCGAACATGTTCACGGAGGAGACGGTCGACATCGCGGTTACGGATGCCACGGTCATCCAGAAGACTTCCTTCGAGAACAACCAGGCGACGACGACGGACGTGGCGTTATCCGAACTTAAGGCGGACGATGTTCTGACGATCTGGCTGACCGAAGGAACGCAGGAAGCGGCGACGATCAAGCTCGGCGGCTTCGGCGGGGGCATGGGGCGCGGCGGCCAAGGCGGCCCTCAAGGACAAGGCCAAGGACAAGCCGGCGAGCAAGCCCCCGCTTCGAGCTCGGCAGCCGCCCAGTAATCGCCAAACGAATCATGACCGGGTTTCCGTTCTTGCTATGGAGCGGGAGCCTTTTTTATGTTAAGGCTATGTTATACCTAAATGTTGATATTTGATAAATACGAAATAATGTTCTGTGATAGGGGTAATATCGCTTGTTCGGAGATGATTTGCCTATGGATTTAAAGGAACTCCAAAAGCATGTCGGCTCCAGTTCGTGCAATTGATGAAATCCAAGAGCAGAAGCACAAAGATGGGCTTGTTTGTCCACATTGTGAAAACCATTCTGTCGTGCGATTTGGGAAATACACTGTAAAAACACGTGCAGGAGTGGTCAAACGGCAGCGTTACCGTTGTAAATCCTGTTTACAGAGGTTTAACGACCTTACAAATACCACTCTTCAGCGCACGCGTAGACCTCATCTTACGTTTCATTGAATTCAGAAACAGATCGAAATGGACGAAACCTATTTCCTATTCTCCGAAAAAGGCAAGCGTAGCATCACTGAGCGCAAGCCAAGAAAACGCGGTGGCAAATCCAAATTACGTGGCATAAGCAACGACCAAGTATGTGTACTCGTTGCCCGTGACCGTCAGAAGATGACTTACTCTGGTGTTCTTGGGCTCATTACCGATTTAAATCTGATGGAAAACAACGCGTCAAGGGCGTTTACCATATCCAAAAAGTGAACAGCTACCACAGCCGATTGAAGAAGTGGATGTACAGCTTCAATGGTGTTGCAACCAAATATTTGCAACATTATTTGGCTTGGTTCCGTTATATAGACAGCAAGGAATATGAGAATACTTCATCGAACAAGAAGAATATGTTGGTCAAATCTTGTTCGTTTACTGTGAGCGATACGAATAAATAGCTTCGGCTGTCTGCTTATCCTTGTTAAGTTGGATTCAGAGGACTCTACGCTTCATCGAAATAAAAAATGAAGAGAGTGGATTTCTATAAAGAAAATTTTTGTTTTATTCGCAGCTTTTTGTCTTGTTTTTCTGATTGGTTGCAGTAAAGAAACAACAGAGCAGAATAATGTTAATCCTATTGAATACATCGAGTCGTTCGGTTGGGATGTCGAGGAGAAAATTAGCAAAGAAAAGTTACAGACAAAAAAATTGACTCCAGATATCGCAGGTATTATTGATTTGAAGCCGTATGTGAATGAAGAAGTTTATATTACAACCTACTTGCTGAAAGAAAAACAAAAAACAGGAAAGAAAATATACGCTAATATCTATCAAGTTAATGAAGATATTATTGGTGGATTCGGAAATTTAGATGGTTGGTTACCTGGAACTTTTTCTTTGAAGGATAAAGAAAGGTTAATCAACGAAGGAACAATAGATAAATAGCGTGTTCTCCTTTATTTCGCTATCGGGACACGATAGCATAAACCGACTTTTTAACGAAGGCGGTTTTCTTATGGTCAATTATCAACATTAGAATTTAACATAGCCTATGTTAAAAAAAAGTACTTTCGCGTCAAAAGGAGCTATTTCGTCTTGCGCATGGTCGGATTACAATGAAGTGACTCGATCCGGAATAGGCCGTCTTACGCGGAAAAGTGATGGATGAACTCGGTTTATTTTCTTCCCAATCTTCCGCAGGTAGTGGTACACTGTTGTCGATAGGCTTGACAGTGCGAGCACATATGAATAAAGCGAGGGTCGAGTTATCGCAAGACTTGGCCGAAAGGGGTATCTGATCCAATGTCCACGAACTTATTGCAAGCTTTGTCCGAAGAGAAAATCGTCGCCATCATCCGCGGAATCTCCGCCGAGTCCGGAGACGCGACAGCGGAAGCGCTGTATCAAGGGGGGATCGTTTTTCTCGAGGTCACTCTCAATACGGACGGCGCGCTCGGCATGATTTCCCGTTTTAAGGAGAAATATGAAGGACGCATGAGAATCGGAGCGGGCACGGTGCTCGACCTCGGTCAAGCCAAGGAAGCGGTAGCCGCCGGCGCGGAATATATCATTTCGCCTAACCTGGATGAAGAGGTCATCTATTACGGCGTGGAGCAGGGAGTCGACGTCTGGCCGGGAACGATGACGCCTTCCGAGATCGTTCGCGCTTATAAGGCGGGGGCGTCCGCGGTAAAGGTTTTCCCGATGGGGGCTCTCGGCGTGAATTATTTGAAGGAAGTACGCGCTCCGTTGAACCATATTCCGATGGTGGCGACGGGCGGAGTCAACCTGACCAACATCCGGACCGTTCTCGATGCGGGAGCCGTCGCCGTCGGCCTTGGAGGCAACCTGGTGGACAAGCAGCTCGTGAAGGACGGCAAGTTCGACGAGCTGACCAAGCTGGCTCAAGCGTTCGTTGCGGAGGTTAAGGGGGCAAAATGACCAACGGCAACGGACGGAGCGTGGACGTAGTTACGATCGGAGAGAGCATGGTGCTCCTTCAGCCGATGAACGAGGGGCCTCTCGCCTACGCGCCGCTATTTACCCGTTCGATTGCGGGGGCGGAATCCAACGTGGCGATCGGCCTTTCCCGACTTGGCTTGAAGGTGCGCTGGATCAGCCGGCTCGGCACGGATCCGTTCGGCGATCTGATCCTCTCGACGCTGGCGGGCGAAGGAATCGACGTCAGCTTGGCCGAGAGAGACGGCGCTTTCCCGACGGCGGTCTATTTCAAGGAATTCAAAGGATACGGCGATCCTAACGTCTATTACTACCGCAGAGGCTCGGCTGCCAGCAAGCTGACGGCAGACCATGTCCAAGCCGATTGGTTCGAAGGGGCGGGCCATCTTCACGTGACCGGAATCACCCCGGCTCTCGGAGACGGCACGGCCGATGCGGTGAGAGCGGCGATGAAGGAAGCGCGGAGGCAAGGGCTGACGGTCTCCTTCGATCCGAACCTGCGCCGCAAGCTCTGGAGCGAGGAGCTGGCCCGAGAAACGCTCCTTTCCTTGATTCCCTTGTGCGACGTTTTTATGCCGGGACTGGAAGAAGCCGAATTCCTGGTCGGCGAGATGACGGAGGAGGGCTACGGAGCTCATTTCTTGGCGCTTGGAGCGAAGGCTGTCGTGCTCAAGCTTGGAGAAGAGGGCTCCATCGGTTTCACGCCGATGGCCGCCTGCCGGGCCAATCCGCACAAGGTCAAGCATGTGGTGGACACGGTCGGCGCGGGGGACGCGTTCGCCGCGGGCTTCCTGTCCTCCTGGCTCACCCACGATCCGGATGGCGAGGATACCGAACGGCTGCAGCATGCGCTTAACCGCGCGAATCTGATGGGGGCGCTCGCTACCCAGTACAAGGGCGACTGGGAAGGGCTGCCGAAGCTGGCCGAAGTCGAGAGGCTTCTGTCCGGCGGCCGCGAGACGACGCGATAAGAATATCGAAACAGCGCAGGGAGCGATCCTTGCGCTGTTTCTGTTTACAACGTCTGCCGTACGAAGTCAATCCGGGAGGAGGCGCCTCCATCTACCCACTTCTTTTTTCTACGCTCCATCCAGCATCTCCGCCAGCTCATCCATATGCTCCTCGATCCACTGGATCTCTTCGATGAATCGCCGAAGCAAGCCTCTCAGCTCGCTTTCTTGGCGGACGTCGGCGCG
>Ga0065721_10049709_pt1 | contig 28330 bp, 35 predicted proteins | sample Mesricmetagenome_FD_59108 | JGI IMG/M metagenome (GOLD analysis project Ga0065721, IMG submission 59108) | Mesophilic microbial community from rice straw/compost enrichment Sample: eDNA_1 v2 (version 2) | ecosystem: Engineered > Solid waste > Grass > Composting > Bioreactor | place: USA: Davis...
GTTAACGAGACTGCGGTCAACGCGTTGTCACTGGTAATTGCCGACGCACGTGGTGTGACGGTAAACAAAATGGACGCTTTGCGCAAATTGGCGCGGCAGAACAATGTGCGGTTGCAAGTCGTGCGCAACACATTGGCCCGTCGTGCGTTTGAAGGCACAGAGTTCGAGTGTGTTAAAGATGCTTTGAAAGGCCCCAGCATTTTCGGATTTTCCATGGAAGATCCAGGTGCGGCGGCCCGTCTGTTCAAAGATTTCGCCAAAGAAAACGAAAAATTTGAAGTCAAAGCGCTGGCAGTAGGCGGACAATTGCTTCCGGCATCGCAAATCGATGTCTTGGCAACTCTGCCGACCCGCGATCAGGCATTGGCAATGCTGGCGAGCGTCATGATCGCTCCAGTGACCAAGCTCGCTCGCACGCTCAACGAAGTACCGAGCAAAATTACCCGCGTTATCGCAGCAGTGCGCGATCAGAAGCAAGACGCCGCCTGATTTCAGGTCGGTGGCTTAAACGTAACAACTTTTATTTAATGATCTGGAGATTGAGTAATGGCTCTGTCTAAAGAAGATATTTTGAATGCAATCGCCGAGATGTCCGTAATGGACGTTGTTGAGCTGGTTAAAGCTATGGAAGACAAATTCGGCGTTTCTGCCGCTGCAGCTGTAGCTGTAGCTGCTGCTCCTGCCGCTGCTGCTCCTGTAGCAGAAGAAAAAACCGAGTTTGACATCATCCTGAAAGACTCTGGTGACAAGAAAGTCAACGTAATTAAAGTCGTACGTGCTCTGACCGGTCTGGGCCTGAAAGAAGCCAAAGACCTGGTTGATGGCGCACCGAAAACTTTGAAAGAAGCAGCTTCCAAAGCAGAAGCGGAAGATGCCAAGAAGCAACTGGAAGAAGCCGGCGCTACTGTCGAGCTGAAATAAGTTGGTTCTATTGACTGCCAGATCTTGATTTGGCGAAGGGCTGGCAGGTGATTGCACCTGCTGGCCTTTTTCCGTTTGCGGCCTAGAGCCGGCCGAAAGTGGTGCTCGATTTATACGCGATTGCAAATTCAGGTCCATGAGTTGATTTGCCCGTGACATCAACACGGAATCTTGGAAGTCTCGTCACTTCCAGTGTCTTGCCCAGACAACGCCACCGTGAACAAGCTGAGGAATACTGATGGCTTACTCGTACACTGAGAAAAAACGTATCCGCAAGGATTTTGGCAAATTGCCGACTGTCATGCAGGTGCCTTACCTCCTGGCAATTCAATTGGATTCCTACCGAAAATTTACTCAAGCTGACGTGGCCCCCAACAAGCGTTTGGATATGGGGTTGCACGCGGCTTTTAAATCAGTGTTTCCCATCGTCAGCTATTCCGGCAATGCCGCTCTGGAATATGTGAGCTACACCTTGGGTAAAGCTGTATTTGATGTGAACGAGTGCGTATTGCGCGGCGCTACCTATGCTGTGCCTCTGCGCGTCAAAGTGCGGCTGATTATTTACGATAAAGAATCATCCACCAAAACGATCAAAGATATCAAAGAACAAGAAGTCTACATGGGCGAAATTCCGCTCATGACAGACAACGGTACCTTCGTCATCAACGGTACCGAGCGGGTAATCGTGTCCCAGTTGCACCGCTCACCCGGTGTGTTTTTCGAACACGATAAAGGTAAAACCCACTCCTCAGGAAAATTGCTCTATTCCGCCCGGATTATTCCCTACCGCGGTTCCTGGTTGGATTTCGAGTTCGATCCCAAAGATCTGGTATACGTGCGTATCGACCGTCGTCGTAAATTGCCGGTCACTATTTTGCTGCGTGCGCTGGGTTACACCTCCGAAGAAATGCTCGGCATGTTCTTCGAGACCAACAAATTCCGTCTGGTCGACGATAAAACCGTCAAGCTGGAACTGGTTCCTGCACGTCTGCGCGGCGACGTGGCCTCCTTCACCATTACTGACGAAAACGGCAACGTTATCGTCGAAGACGGCCGCCGTATTACCGCGCGCCATATCCGTCAAATGGAAAAGGCGGGCGTAAAAGAGCTGTCTGTACCGCGTGAATACCTGCTGGGTCGCGCGCTCGCAAAAGACATCATCGATCCGGCTTCCGGCGAGGTACTGCTGGAGTGTAACACCGAGATCACCGAAGAAACTTTCAAGATCTTTGCCAAGGCCGGTGTGACCGAAATCCAGACCATCTACACCAACGAACTGGATTGCGGCCCCTTCATTTCCGAAACTCTGCGTATAGATCCTGCGCGCACCCAATTGGAAGCGCTGGTGGAAATCTATCGCATGATGCGCCCCGGCGAGCCGCCCACCAAGGAATCTGCGGAAACCCTGTTCCAGAATCTGTTCTTCAGCCACGAGCGCTACGATCTTTCCGCCGTCGGCCGCATGAAGTTCAACCGTCGACTGGGACGCGAAGAGGAATCAGGCGAAGGTACTCTGTCCAATGAAGATATCGTCGACGTCATCAAGACGTTGATCGACATCCGCAACGGAAAAGGCACCGTCGACGATATCGACCATTTGGGCAACCGCCGCGTGCGTTCCGTCGGTGAAATGGCGGAGAACCAATTCCGCGTCGGTCTGGTTCGTGTTGAGCGCGCGGTAAAAGAGCGTCTGTCCATGGCGGAAAGCGAAGGCTTGATGCCGCAGGATCTGGTCAACGCCAAGCCCGTTGCTGCTGCAGTAAAAGAATTCTTCGGTTCCAGCCAGTTGTCCCAGTTCATGGACCAAAACAACCCACTGTCCGAAGTGACGCACAAACGCCGCGTATCCGCTTTGGGCCCCGGCGGTCTGACCCGCGAGCGCGCCGGCTTCGAAGTCCGCGACGTACACCCGACTCACTACGGTCGCGTATGTCCAATTGAAACCCCTGAAGGTCCGAACATCGGTCTGATCAACTCATTGGCAACTTATGCCCGCACCAACCACTACGGCTTCCTCGAGAGCCCGGTGCGCAAAGTGGTCGACCGCAAAGTGACGGATCAAATCGAATATCTGTCCGCGATCAATGAGTCGCAATTCGTGATCGCCCAGGCTTCCGCCAAACTCGATGGCGACGGCCGCTTGGTGGACGATCTGGTTTCCGTGCGTTATCAGAACGAATTCACCCTGAAGTCTCCAGAAGAAGTGCAGTACATGGACGTGTCACCACGTCAGGTTGTATCAGTTGCGGCTTCCTTGATTCCGTTCCTCGAGCACGATGACGCCAACCGCGCGCTCATGGGTTCCAACATGCAACGTCAGGCCGTGCCGACACTGCGTGCCGAGAAACCTCTGGTCGGTACCGGTATGGAACGCCACGTGGCTTCCGACTCCGGTGTGTGTGTGGTTGCCAAGCGCGGTGGTGTGGTTGAGCGTGTGGATGCTGCGCGCATCGTTATCCGCGTTGCGGATGATGAAGTGGTGGCCGGTGAGGCGGGTGTGGATATCTACAACCTGACCAAATACACCCGCTCCAACCAGAACACCTGTATCAACCAGCGACCCATAGTCCGCATCGGCGATACCATCGCCCGCGGCGACATTCTGGCCGATGGTCCGTCAGTGGATTTGGGTGAATTGGCGCTGGGGCAGAACATGCGCATCGCCTTCATGCCTTGGAACGGCTACAACTTCGAAGACTCGATTCTGGTCTCCGAGCGCGTGGTGCAGGAAGATCGCTTTACCACCATCCATATTCAAGAGCTGACCTGTATCGCTCGCGATACCAAACTCGGTTCTGAAGAAATCACCGCGGATATTCCCAACGTTGGTGAAGGCGCTCTGGCGAAGCTGGATGAATCCGGCATTGTTTACATAGGTGCGGAAGTCGGCCCCGGTGATATTCTCGTCGGTAAAGTGACTCCGAAAGGCGAAACCCAGCTGACACCGGAAGAAAAACTGCTGCGCGCGATCTTCGGTGAAAAAGCGTCAGACGTTAAAGACACCTCGCTGCGTGTGCCGACCTCCACCCGCGGAACCGTTATCGACGTCCAGGTATTTACCCGCGATGGTCTGGAAAAAGATCAGCGTTCACTGGAAATCGAAAAAATCCAATTGGATAAAGTCCGCAAAGACTTGAACGAAGAGTACCGCATCGTTGAAGCGGCCACCTTCGAGCGTCTGAGCGCGGCCTTGATCGGCCAAAAAGCAGTGGGTGGCAAGGGCCTGAAAAAAGGTACCGAAATCACCGCAGAACTTTTGGCGGAGATGGATAAGAAAGACTGGTTCAAAATCCGTATGGCGGAAGAGGCGCTCAACGAGCAGCTGGAAAAAGCCGAAGCCCAGTTGGCCGAGCGTCGCAAAGAACTCGACGAGCGTTTCGAAGACAAGAAACGCAAGCTGGCTACTGGCGACGATCTGGCGCCGGGCGTCCTGAAAATCGTCAAGGTCTATCTGGCGGTCAAACGCCGTATCCAGCCCGGTGACAAGATGGCCGGACGTCACGGTAACAAGGGTGTGATCTCCGTGATCATGCCGGTGGAAGACATGCCGTACGACGAAAATGGCGAGCCGGTGGACATAGTGTTGAACCCCCTGGGTGTGCCTTCTCGTATGAACGTGGGTCAGATTCTGGAGACCCACTTGGGCCTGGCAGCCAAAGGCTTGGGAGACAAGATCAACCGCATGCTGCAGCAGCAGCGCAGTGTGGCTGAGCTGCGCGATTTCCTGGATCAGGTGTACAACCGCACAGGCAACTCCAAAGCCAAGACCGATCTGGATACTTTGACCGATACCGAAGTAGTCGAAATGGCCCGCAACCTGTGCGCAGGTGTGCCCATGGCGACGCCGGTATTCGACGGTGCCCAGGAGGCTGAGATCAAGGCGCTGTTGAAGTTGGCCGATCTGCCGGAATCCGGTCAGATGACTCTGTACGACGGTCGTACCGGCGACGCCTTCCAGCGTCCGGTCACCGTGGGTTATATGTACATGTTGAAGTTGAACCACCTGGTGGACGACAAGATGCACGCCCGTTCCACCGGTTCCTATAGCCTCGTCACTCAGCAGCCGCTGGGTGGTAAGGCGCAGTTCGGTGGTCAGCGTTTCGGAGAGATGGAGGTGTGGGCGCTGGAAGCATACGGCGCCGCCTATACGCTGCAGGAAATGCTCACAGTCAAATCCGACGACGTGGCCGGCCGAACCAAGATGTACAAAAACATTGTGGATGGCGACCATCGCATGGAGCCCGGCATGCCGGAATCCTTTAACGTACTGGTTAAAGAGATTCGGTCACTCGGTATCAACATTGAGCTGGAACAAGAGTAAGCGACTCGATCAATCAGGGTGGCGGGCGTCGCTGAGCGCCGCCCGCTGTGCACACCGGCACCCACTGGAGACTAGAGCTTGAAAGACATATTGAATCTATTGAAAAACCAGGGTCAGCCCGAGGAATTTGACGGCATACGCATTGGTCTGGCATCGCCCGACATGATCCGTTCTTGGTCATTCGGCGAAGTGAAAAAGCCGGAAACCATCAACTACCGCACCTTCAAACCCGAACGCGAAGGTTTGTTCTGCGCCAAAATCTTTGGCCCTGTGAAGGACTATGAATGCTTGTGCGGCAAGTACAAGCGCATGAAACACCGCGGCATCATCTGTGAAAAATGCGGTGTGGAAGTCACCTTGGCGAAAGTTCGTCGCGACCGCATGGGCCACATCGAACTGGCCAGCCCTGTTGCGCACATCTGGTTCCTGAAGTCCCTGCCGAGCCGTATCGGCTTGTTGCTCGACATGACACTGCGCAGCATTGAGCGCGTGCTCTATTTCGAATCCTACGTGGTTGTCGATCCCGGCATGACCACGCTTGAGCGCGGCCAGTTGCTCACCGACGAGCAGTACTTCGAAGCCATGGAAGAATTCGGCGACGAGTTCGAAGCCAAAATGGGTGCGGAAGCTATCCAGGCGCTGATGCGCGATCTGGATCTGGAAGCCGAAGCGCAAAAACTGCGCGAAGAAATTCCGGAAACCAATTCCGAAACCAAAATCAAAAAACTCTCCAAGCGCCTGAAGCTGATCGAAGCTTTCCTGCAGTCCGGCAACAAGCCGGAGTGGATGGTGCTGGAAGCGCTGCCGGTGTTGCCACCGGATCTGCGTCCGCTGGTACCCCTGGACGGTGGCCGCTTCGCGACTTCCGATCTGAACGATCTGTATCGCCGTGTCATCAACCGTAACAACCGCTTGAAGCGTCTGCTCGACCTGAACGCGCCTGACATCATCGTGCGCAACGAGAAGCGTATGCTGCAGGAAGCGGTCGACGCATTGTTGGATAACGGCCGTCGCGGCCGCGCCATCACTGGTTCCAACAAGCGTCCGCTGAAATCCCTGGCTGACATGATCAAAGGTAAGCAGGGTCGTTTCCGTCAGAACCTGCTGGGTAAACGCGTGGACTACTCCGGCCGTTCCGTAATCGTGACCGGTCCGACTCTGCGTCTGCACCAGTGCGGTCTGCCGAAGAAAATGGCTCTCGAACTGTTCAAGCCATTCATTTTCAGCAAGCTGGAACTGCGCGGCCTGGCCACCACCATCAAAGCCGCCAAGAAAATGGTCGAGCGTGAAGAGCCGGTGGTATGGGACATCTTGGACGAAGTGATCCGCGAACACCCCGTATTGCTGAACCGCGCACCGACTTTGCACCGTCTGGGTATTCAGGCGTTCGAGCCTGTGCTGATCGAAGGTAAAGCGATTCAGCTGCACCCGCTGGTTTGCGCCGCGTACAACGCGGACTTCGACGGTGACCAGATGGCCGTGCACGTGCCTCTGACCATCGAGGCGCAGCTGGAAGCCCGCGCGCTGATGATGTCCACCAACAACATTCTGTCGCCCGCTTCCGGTGAGCCGATCATTGTACCTTCACAGGACGTGGTTCTCGGCCTCTATTGGATGACCCGCGAGCGCATCAACGCATTGGGTGAAGGCATGGTGTTTGCCGACACCAAGGAAGTCAGTCGCGCCTTCTATTCCAAGAGTGTCGATCTGCAGGCGCGTATCCAGGTGCGCATCCGCGAAGTATCCCTGCGCGAAGATGGTGAGCGCGAAGAGAAAACTTACTTGGTGAAAACCACCGTCGGTCGTGTGCTTCTGTGGGAAATCGTTCCGGAAGGCATTCCTTTCGAGATGATCAACCGTCCCATGGTGAAAAAAGCCATCTCCGCGGCGATCAACTTCTGCTATCGCGTGGTAGGTCTGAAAGCGACGGTTATTTTTGCTGACCGGCTCATGTACATGGGGTACGACTTCAGTACCAAATCCGGCTCTTCCATCGGCGTCAACGACTTCGAAATTCCGGCGGATAAAGTTGAAATCATCAATCGCGCTGAAGCCGAAGTTAAGGAAATCGAATCCCAGTACTCTTCCGGTCTGGTGACCCAGGGCGAGAAGTACAACAAAGTCATCGACATCTGGTCGCGCGCCAACGATCTGGTGGCCAAGTCGATGATGGAAGGCATTTCCAAAGAGAAAGTCGTCAATAAAGAAGGCAAAGAGGAGATTCAAGATTCCTTCAACTCCGTCTTCATGTATGCCGACTCAGGTGCACGGGGTTCACCGGCGCAGATCCGTCAGTTGGCCGGTATGCGCGGCCTGATGGCGCGTCCTGACGGCTCCATTATCGAAACGCCGATCACCGCGAACTTCCGTGAAGGTCTGAACGTTCTGCAGTACTTCATTTCAACCCACGGTGCGCGTAAAGGTTTGGCGGATACAGCGTTGAAGACCGCGAACTCCGGTTACCTGACCCGCCGTCTGGTGGACGTGGCTCAGGACGTGGTGATCACCGAAGTGGATTGTGGTACCGACCAGGGTCTGTCCATGTCGCCGGTTATTGAAGGCGGTGATGTGATCGAATCTCTCGGCGACCGTATCCTGGGTCGTGTGGTTGCGCGCGACGTTATGCGTCCGGGCTCCGACGAGATTCTGGTCCCCGCTGGCACCATGATCGACGAGAAGTGGGTCGAGCGTATCGAAGGCATGGGTATAGACGAGGTGTGTGTGCGCTCCGCCATCACCTGTGAAACCCGCTACGGTATCTGCGCCCAGTGCTACGGTCGTGATCTGGCCCGCGGTCACCGCGTCAATGTGGGTGAAGCCATCGGTGTCATCGCGGCTCAGTCCATCGGTGAGCCCGGCACTCAGCTCACCATGCGTACGTTCCACATAGGTGGTGCGGCGAGCCGGACCTCTCTGGCCGACAGCATCCAGATCAAGCAGGACGGCACCATCCGTCTGCTCAACGTCAAAGTGGTCAAGCGTGAAGACGGCAACCTGGTGGCGGTATCCCGCTCCGGTGAGCTGGCCGTCGCCGACTCCGCAGGTCGCGAGCGCGAGCGCTACAAGATCCCTTACGGCGCCGTCATTTCCGTCAAGGACGGTCAGGACGTCAAAGGTGGCACCACCGTGGCCAAATGGGACCCGCACACCCACCCGATCATCACCGAGGTTGCCGGTCGTGTGAACTTCTCCGGTATGGAGGATGGTCTGTCCATCCGCCGTCAAACGGACGAAATCACCGGTTTGTCCTCCATCGAGGTCATGGATCCCGCTGAGCGGCCCTCCGCTGGTAAGGATCTGAAGCCTGCGGTGACCCTGGTGGATGCCCATGGCAAGGAGCTGATGCTGGCCAATACCAATCAGCCTGCCCATTACATGCTGCCGGCCGGTGCGATCCTGAGTTTGAACGACGGCGATATGGTTGCCGTAGGTGACGTTATTGCACGTATCCCGCAGGAAGGTTCCAAAACACGCGACATCACCGGTGGTCTGCCGCGGGTTGCCGACCTGTTCGAAGCCCGTAAGCCGAAAGAGCCCGCCATTCTGGCGGAGATCTCCGGTTCCGTGTCCTTTGGTAAAGAGACCAAGGGTAAACGCCGTCTGATCATTACCCCGGCCAATGGCGAGTTGCTGCCGGATGGCTCCAGCTACTACGAGGTTCTGATACCCAAGCATCGCCAACTGTCGGTGTTCGAGGGTGAGATGGTGGCCAAGGGTGAAATCGTGTCCGACGGACCGGCCAACCCCCACGACATCCTGCGTCTGCAAGGCGTGGAAGCCCTGGCGGCTTACATCACCAACGAGATCCAGGACGTCTATCGTCTCCAGGGCGTGAAGATCAACGATAAGCACATCGAAGTCATTGTGCGCCAGATGCTGCGTAAGGTTGAGATCACAGAAATGGGCGATTCCGAGTTCGTCAAAGGCGAGCAGGTGGAATACAACCGAGTGCTGGAGGCCAACGAAAAGCTGCGCACCGAAGACCGGCAGCCGGCCAAGTTCGAACGTCAGTTGCTGGGTATCACCAAGGCATCTCTGGCGACCGAATCCTTCATTTCAGCCGCATCCTTCCAGGAGACCACCCGAGTACTGACGGAAGCGGCGGTGACCGGCAAGCTGGACGAACTGCGCGGCTTGAAAGAGAACGTGGTGGTGGGGCGCCTGATCCCGGCGGGAACAGGTCTGGCCTATCACAGCGAGCGCCGCCGTAAGCGGGAAGCCCAGGCTTCCTCAAGCGATGGTGTGAGTGCGGCAGAAGTCGAAGCCGCGTTGACAGAGGCGTTGAAATCCAGCGCCAGCTGAGGTTGACGAAGGGGTCGTGTCGCCTTGACGATCAGGGGTGGTGTCAGTAGAATGCGCCACCCCGATTTCTGTGGGTGGGCAGCTATTGCCCAATTTAATGTTTCTGATCTTCCGTGAGGAAGAATTGTTTTGGAGTCTAGTTTCATGGCAACGGTCAACCAGTTGGTTCGTCAGCCGAGAAAACGCAAAGTACAAAAAAGCGACGTGCCGGCCCTGCAGCAATGTCCGCAGCGTCGTGGCGTATGCACACGCGTTTATACCACCACGCCCAAGAAACCTAACTCTGCGCTGCGTAAAGTCTGTCGTGTGCGTTTGACGAATGGTTACGAAGTGACTTCCTACATAGGTGGTGAAGGCCACAACTTGCAGGAGCACAGCGTGGTATTGATTCGCGGTGGCCGGGTAAAAGATTTGCCGGGTGTGCGCTATCACACGGTTCGCGGTTCCTTGGATACGGCGGGTGTTAACAACCGTAAACAGGGTCGCTCCAAGTACGGTACCAAGCGACCGAAGTAATTTTCCGGTCTGGCGTTTTTTCGATTCAACATCAATCAGTAAGGCTGAGTGGGCGCCCGGCGCTGAATCTCAGATCAACCTGAATACAAGAGAGCTTTATTTATGCCAAGAAGAAGAGTTGCCGCCAAGCGCGATGTTCTTCCGGATCCTAAGTACGGAAGTCAGATATTGGCGAAATTTGTAAACCACGTCATGACCAGCGGCAAGAAATCCATTGCCGAAAAGATTGTGTATGGCGCGCTGGAAGTCGTGGGTGAGCGACTGAAGAAAGATCCTGTCGAGGTATTCGAAGAGGCGTTGGCCAACGTGTCCCCTCTGGTGGAAGTGAAATCCCGCCGAGTCGGTGGTGCCACTTATCAGGTGCCGGTAGAAGTGCGTCCAAGCCGTCGAACTGCCCTGGCCATGCGCTGGCTGGTGGAGTATTCCCGGGGTCGCGGAGAGAAGTCCATGCCGCAGCGTCTGGCGGGCGAACTGATCGACGCTTCACAGAATAAGGGCGGTGCGGTCAAGAAGCGTGAAGACGTTCACCGCATGGCTGAAGCGAACAAAGCGTTCTCTCACTTCCGCTTTTAATATCTTCGCAAGACTGCAAAAAAAGGCAGCTATATTCGCTGCCTTTTCCTTATCAAAGATTTCGATTTTTAACGGGGAATACTACCTTGGCACGTAAAACTCCAATTGCACGATATCGCAACATCGGTATCTGTGCGCACGTAGATGCCGGTAAAACCACCACCACAGAGCGGGTGCTGTTTTATACCGGTTTGTCCCACAGACTCGGCGAAGTACATGACGGTGCCGCCACTACGGACTGGATGGTGCAGGAGCAGGAGCGTGGTATCACCATCACCTCTGCCGCTGTTACCACATTCTGGAAGGGCATGGCCGGCCAGTTTGATGAGCATCGCATCAATGTAATCGATACTCCTGGACACGTTGACTTCACCATCGAAGTTGAGCGTTCACTGCGCGTTCTCGACGGCGCGGTTGTCGTGTTGTGCGGATCCTCAGGCGTGCAGCCGCAAACTGAAACTGTTTGGCGCCAGGCCAATAAATACGAAGTACCGCGCATTGTGTTCGTCAACAAAATGGACCGCACAGGCGCGAATTTCCTGCGGGTTGTTGAGCAGCTCAAAACCCGTCTGGGTGCCAACCCTGTTCCACTGCAGATGACCATAGGCGCTGAAGACGAATTCAAAGGCGTTGTCGACCTGGTGAAAATGCAGGCGATCATCTGGAATGAAGAAGATCAGGGCATGACATTCAAATACGTCGACGTACCTGCGGATCTTCTGGAAACTTGCCAGAAAATGCGCGAGCAGCTGGTGGAAGCTGCCGCCGAGTCTTCCGAAGAGCTGATGAACAAATACCTGGAAGGCGAAGAGTTGACCGAAGCCGAGATCAAAGCCGGTATTCGTGCGCGTACCCTGGCCAATGAGATCATCCCCGTTATCGGCGGTTCTGCATTCAAAAACAAAGGTGTGCAGGCGATGTTGGATGCGGTGATCGAGTATCTGCCGGCGCCGACAGAAGTTAAAGCCATCGAGGGTGTGCTGGAAGATGGCGAAACAGTTTCCACTCGTGTGGCAAGCGACGATGAGCCTTTCTCAGCTCTGGCATTCAAGATTGCGACAGACCCCTTCGTTGGAACTCTGACCTTCTTCCGTGTTTACTCTGGAAAACTGAACTCCGGAGATACCGTATACAACCCGGTAAAAGGCAAGAGAGAAAGGGTTGGTCGTATGGTGCAAATGCATGCGAACCAGCGCAACGAGATCAAGGAAGTACTGGCGGGTGACATTGCCGCAGGTATCGGTTTCAAGGATGTGACCACAGGTGACACTCTGTGTGACCCTAACAGCATCATTACCTTGGAGCGCATGGATTTCCCGGAGCCGGTAATCCACGTGGCCGTAGAGCCGAAAACCAAGGCAGACCAGGAAAAAATGGGTATTGCTCTGAGCAAGCTGGCTCAGGAAGACCCTTCGTTCCGCGTGAGAACAGACGAGGAAACCGGCCAGACCATCATTGGTGGTATGGGTGAGTTGCACCTCGACATCATCGTCGACCGTATGCGTCGTGAGTTCAACGTCGAAGCGAATATTGGTAAGCCGCAGGTGGCCTACCGCGAAGCCATTCGCAACAAGTGCGAAATCGAAGGCAAGTTCGTGCGTCAGTCCGGTGGTCGCGGTCAGTACGGTCACTGCTGGATTCGCTTCGAGCCGGGCGCTGATGAAAATGCCGAAGGCCTGGAGTTCGTCAACGAAATCGTCGGTGGTGTGGTACCCAAGGAATATGTGCCGGCAATTCAGAAAGGTATTGCCGAGCAGATGCAAAATGGTGTTCTCGCCGGCTATCCGTTGCTGGGCTTGAAAGCCACCGTTTATGACGGTTCATACCACGATGTTGACTCATCGGAAATGGCCTTTAAAATCGCCGCTTCCATGGCGACCAAGAAACTTGCGCAATTTGGTGGCGCAGTTCTGCTGGAGCCTATCATGAAGGTGGAAGTCGTCACCCCTGAGGAAAACATGGGTGACGTGGTGGGCGATCTGAACCGCAGACGCGGCCTGATTCTGGGTATGGATGAAAGTCCGAGCGGCAAAGTAGTCAATGCTGAAGTTCCGCTCGCCGAAATGTTTGGATACGCCACATCGCTGCGTTCGGCCACCCAGGGCCGCGCGACTTATACCATGGAGTTTTTGAAGTACTCCGAAGCGCCGCGCAATGTCGCAGACGAAGTGATCGCCAAAAGCAAAATGGCCAAAGACGCTGGCTGATTAATCCGTTAGGTTTTTTAGAGGAACATATACAGTGGCAAAAGAAAAATTTGAACGTACGAAACCGCACGTTAACGTAGGTACGATCGGACACGTTGACCATGGTAAGACGACGCTGACAGCGGCACTGACAAGGGTGTGTGCAGACACCTGGGGCGGCAGCGCGGTAGCGTTTGACGGTATTGACGCGGCTCCGGAAGAAAAAGCGCGCGGTATTACCATTTCCACTGCACACGTTGAATACCAAAGCTCAGTGCGTCACTACGCGCACGTTGACTGCCCTGGACACGCTGACTACGTGAAGAACATGATCACCGGTGCTGCCCAGATGGACGGCGCTATTCTGGTTTGTTCTGCAGCTGACGGCCCCATGCCGCAAACTCGTGAGCACATACTGCTGTCTCGCCAGGTAGGCGTACCTTACATCGTAGTATTCCTGAACAAGGCAGACATGGTGGATGACGCCGAGCTGTTGGAACTGGTTGAGATGGAAGTTCGTGAACTGCTGTCCAGCTACGAATTCCCGGGCGACGACACTCCGATCATCGTGGGTTCTGCTCTGATGGCTCTGAACGGCCAGGACGAGAACGGTCTGGGCACTTCCGCTGTGCGCAAGCTGGTTGAAACTCTGGACGAGTACATCCCCGAGCCGGAGCGCGCCATTGATCAGCCGTTCCTGATGCCGATCGAAGACGTATTCTCCATTTCCGGTCGCGGTACTGTGGTGACTGGTCGTGTTGAGCGCGGCATCATCAAAGTGGGAGAGGAAATTGAGATCGTCGGTATCAACCCGACCACCAAGACCACCTGTACTGGTGTTGAGATGTTCCGCAAGCTGTTGGACGAAGGTCGCGCGGGTGAGAACGTAGGTGTTCTGTTGCGTGGTACCAAGCGTGATGAGGTTGAGCGCGGTCAAGTATTGGCCAAGCCCGGCACCATCAAGCCGCACACCAAGTTCCAGTCCGAAGTATACGTGCTGTCCAAAGAAGAAGGTGGTCGTCATACTCCGTTCTTCAAGGGATACCGTCCGCAGTTCTACTTCCGTACTACTGACGTGACTGGTGCCTGTGAACTGCCGGAAGGCGTTGAGATGGTTATGCCTGGTGACAACATCCAGATGACAGTTACGTTGATCCACCCGATTGCGATGGACGAAGGTCTGCGCTTTGCGATCCGTGAAGGTGGTCGCACTGTGGGTGCAGGCGTAGTGGCAAAAATCATCGAGTAATAGGCTCTTGCCGCTATAAAAAGGGGCCTTATGGCCCCTTTTTTTATGAAAACCTCCGGGTTTTCCCCGGGCGCAAAAATAGTTTCAAAAATCAAAAACGCGTGTTGACAGGCTGTAGAGTCGACATTAGAATTGCGCCTCCTTTAACCGGCCCCTTCTCGGGAGGTCGGGTTCTTTAAAAATGATTGGAGTTTTGGTTCCATGCAGAATCAACGTATTCGCATAAGGTTGAAGGCATTTGATCACCGTCTGATTGATGCTTCGACTCAAGAAATAGTTGATACGGCGAAGCGGACTGGCGCGCAAGTGCGTGGCCCTATCCCGCTGCCTACCCGCAAAGAGCGCTTCACCATCCTCATATCTCCCCACGTCAACAAAGATGCGCGGGATCAATATGAGATCCGGACGCATAAGCGTCTGCTTGACATAGTCGAGCCGACCGAAAAAACCGTAGATGCCCTGATGAAGCTGGATTTGGCTGCGGGTGTAGAAGTTCAAATTAGTCTTGGCTAAAACTCCAAGCCAGACCGCCGGTCAGGTATATCGACCGGTGGGATGTGTAACGCTCTGTAATGGGCGGCCATAGCGGGTAAAAGCCCCGTACACTGAGAGGTCTACAAAATGACGATAGGTATAGTCGGCCGCAAAAGCGGCATGACGCGAGTTTTTACAGATAGTGGTGTCTCCATTCCTGTCACTGTGATTGAGGTAGAGCCCAATCGCATCACCCAGGTTAAGAATGTAGAAACCGACGGTTATAGTGCAGTTCAAGTTACCGTAGGGTCTCGTCGCGCCTCCCGTGTTGTCAAGCCTGCAAAAGGCCACTTTGAAAAAGCCCAATCAGAAGCCGGTCGCGGCGTATGGGAACTGCGCAACGATGCGCAGGAGTCTTTCGAAGTCGGCGGTCAGATCACTGTTGATGTGTTCCAGGCTGGTCAAATCGTTGACGTTACAGGTATCTCCAAGGGTAAAGGCTTTGCCGGCGTGATCAAGCGCTGGAATTTTGCCGCCCAGGATGCCACCCACGGCAACTCACTCTCCCACCGTGCTCCTGGATCTATTGGTCAGAACCAGAGCCCTGGTCGCGTTTTTAAAGGTAAGAAAATGGCCGGGCATATGGGTAATGAGCGCGTTACTGTGCAGAACCTGGAAGTTGTCAGGGTCGATGCAGAGCGCAACCTGTTGCTTGTCAGAGGCGCAGTGCCCGGTGCCCCGGGTGGTGATGTCATAGTGCGTCCCGCTGTAAAAGCAAGTAACAAAGGTTAATCCTCCTGGGGGTCATGATGGAATTAAAAATCGCTACGCCCGAAGGCCCGCAAGGCACTGTGTCAGTTTCAGAGCTGACCTTCGGCAAAGAATTTAATCAGGATCTGGTGCATCAGGCAGTGGTTGCCTATATGTCTGGTGCGCGCCAGGGTACTAAAGCGCAGAAAAACCGCTCCGATGTTGCCGGTGGTGGCAGAAAGCCATGGCGCCAAAAAGGCACAGGCCGCGCCCGCGCCGGTAGTATCCGCAGCCCGATCTGGCGCTCAGGTGGTACTACCTTCGCCGCTCGTCCGCGCGACTTCGAGCAAAAGCTCAACAAAAAAATGTACCGCGGTGCTCTGCGCTGCATTTTCTCTGAATTGAACCGCCAGGATCGTTTGGTAGTGGTGGAGTCCTTCGAAGTGGATTCGCCGAAAACCAAGGCGCTGGTGCAAAAGCTGGCTCAATACAACCTGAGCGATGTTCTGATCATCACCGAAGATGTGGGTGAAAACCTGTATCTGGCCGCGCGCAACCTGCACAAGGTTGATGTGCGTGATGTGCAGGCACTGGATCCGGTAAGTTTGATCCGCTTTGAGAAGGTTGTCGTAACGGTTTCTGCCCTCAAAAAGATTGAGGAGGCTCTGGCGTGAATCAAGAACGAATCTACAAAATTATTTTAGGGCCAGTGATTTCTGAAAAATCCGCTCAACTGGGCGAAGGCGCAACCCAAGCCGTCTTCAAGGTTGTTAAGGATGCACAGAAGCCGGAAATCAAAGCGGCAGTCGAGAAGCTTTTTAATGTCAAAGTCAAAAGCGTTCAGGTGCTGAACGTGAAGGGCAAAACCAAGCGTACCCGCTACGGCGTTGGCGTGCGTAACGATTGGAAAAAAGCCTATGTGCGTCTTGAGCAAGGCCAAGACATAGACTTTGCATTCGCTGAATAAGGAGCGCATCCAGATGGCCATAGTAAAACGCAAACCTACTTCAGCCGGACGCCGCTTCGTTATCAGCGTCGTCAATGCTGATCTGCATAAGGGCGCTCCCTACGCTCCCTTGCTGGACAGAAAATCCAAGAGCGGCGGTCGCAATAATCAGGGCCGCGTAACTACTCGTCATGTTGGCGGTGGTCACAAGCAGCATTATCGTATTGTGGATTTTCGTCGTGACAAAGACGGTATTCCCGCGAAGGTCGAGCGCGTTGAGTACGATCCCAACCGTACTGCTCATATAGCGCTGGTGTGCTATGCGGACGGTGAGCGTCGCTACATCATTGCACCCAAGGGTCTCGCTGTCGGAGATCAGATCGAGTCCGGCGATGCTGCAGCCATCAAGGTTGGCAACTCTCTGCCTCTGCGCAATATACCCGTAGGTAGCATTGTGCACTGTCTGGAGCTCAAGCCTGGTAAAGGTGCTCAGCTCGCCCGTTCTGCAGGCGCTTCTGTTCAGCTGGTAGCGCGCGATGGTCAATATGCCACTGTGCGTTTGCGCAGCGGTGAAATGCGCAAGATTCTGACCGATTGCCGCGCGACTTTGGGCGAGGTGTCCAACAGCGAGCACAATCTGCGCTCTTTGGGTAAGGCAGGCGCCAAGCGCTGGCGCGGCATCCGCCCCACCGTACGCGGTGTGGCAATGAACCCGGTGGATCACCCGCATGGTGGTGGTGAGGGCCGGACATCCGGTGGCCGTCACCCGGTTTCACCATGGGGTGTACCGACCAAGGGTTATAAGACTCGTAAGAATAAGCGCACGAGCAAGATGATTGTTCGTCGTCGTACCAAATAATCTGACGACCAACTATTAAGCGAGGAATTGGCAGTGCCACGTTCACTTAAAAAAGGCCCCTTTATTGACCATCACCTGTTCGCCAAGGTGGAAGCGGCCGTAGCAAAAAATGATCGTCGTCCCATTAAAACTTGGTCTCGACGTTCCATGATCTCTCCGCAAATGGTGGGACTGACCATTGCTGTTCACAATGGGCGTCAACACGTGCCTGTGTTGATCAATGAGGAGATGGTTGGGCACAAACTCGGTGAGTTTGCTGCTACCCGTACCTATCGCGGTCACGCGGCTGACAAAAAAGCCAAGCGTTAATTAAGCATCAGTTTAGCGAGGTAGAACGATGGAAGTAGCAGCGAAATTAAGAGGTGCTGGTCTGTCGGCGCAGAAAGCGAGACTGGTGGCAGACCAGATTCGCGGAAAGAGCGTCGAACAGGCTCTGGATATTCTGACCTTCAGCCCCAAAAAAGGGGCCGCGGTGATCAAGAAGGTTCTGGAATCCGCTATTGCGAATGCAGAGCACAATGAAGGCGCCGATGTCGATGAGTTGAAAGTGTCTACGATCTACGTGGATGAAGGTTTAACCATGAAGCGGGTCAGGCCGCGCGCAAAAGGTCGAGCCGACCGTATCAGCAAGCGCACTTGCCACATCACCGTTAAAGTAGCCGATCAATAAGAGAGCGCGCGTTATGGGTCAGAAAGTACATCCGACAGGTATTCGTCTCGGAATCGTCAAAAAACATACCTCCACATGGTATGCCGGTAAGAAGCAGTATTCAGACAAACTGCTGACGGACCTGAAGGTGCGTGATTTCATCCGCACGGCGCTGGCCAGTGCTTCTGTGAGTCGAGTTGATATCGAACGTCCGGCGAACACCGCACGGATTACGATTCACACTGCACGTCCAGGTATTGTCATCGGCAAGAAGGGTGAAGATGTAGAAAAGCTGCGCGCCCAGATCAGTAAGAGAATGGGAGTGCCGGTTCATATCAATATCGAAGAGATCCGCAAACCGGATCTGGATGCCGCGCTGGTTGCGCAGAGCGTCGCACAGCAGTTGGAGCGTCGGGTTATGTTCCGCCGCGCCATGAAGCGCGCGGTACAAAACGCCATTCGTCAAGGCGCTGAAGGCGTGAAAATCCAGGTGAGTGGTCGCCTGGGCGGCGCGGAGATCGCCAGGACTGAATGGTATCGCGAAGGCCGTGTGCCCCTTCATACACTGCGCGCGGATATCGATTATGCCACTGCCGAGGCTGTCACCACCTACGGCATCATCGGCGTGAAAGTGTGGATCTTCAAAGGTGAAATCATCGGCGGCCTGGACGAAGTCGAGGCCAACCAGAAGAAAAAGGGCTCAAAATAAGGGGTACGCAAAATGCTGCAACCGAAGCGTACGAAGTTTCGCAAGCAACAGAAAGGCCGCAATCGCGGATTGGCCCAACGTGGGTCAAAGATTAGTTTTGGTGAGTATGGCCTGAAGGCGACCGGCCGGGGAAGAATTACTGCGAGACAAATCGAAGCAGCCCGACGTGCTATGACCAGACACGTCAAGCGCGGCGGCAAGGTTTGGATACGCGTATTCCCTGACAAGCCTATTACTCAAAAGCCCCTGGAAGTACGTCAGGGTAAAGGTAAGGGTAACGTGGAATACTGGGTGGCTCAGATTCAGCCAGGTAAAGTTCTCTATGAAATGGAGGGCGTTCCCGAGGAAACCGCACGAGAAGCTTTTGCTCTGGCGGCGGCGAAATTGCCGGTTGAGACAACTTTTGTGAAACGGACGGTGATGTAATGAAAGCCAAAGACCTGCGAGATAAATCCGTCGAAGAACTGAATGCGGAGTTGCTCAATCAGCTGCAGGCGCAGTTCAAGCTGCGTATGCAGTCTGCCACTGGTCAATTGAACCAAACGCATTTGCTGAAACAGACGCGCCGCGATATCGCCCGCATTAAAACTGTGTTGCAGCAGAAGACAGGTGCTTGATATGTCTGAGAATAAAGTTGTTCGTACCCTTACCGGCCGCGTTGTTAGCGACAAGATGAACAAGTCGATCGTCGTTCTGATCGAGCGACGGGTCAAGCATCCTGTATACGGCAAATACGTCAGTAAATCGTCCAAGCTGAAAGCGCATGACGAAAACAATGACTGTCGAGTGGGTGATCTGGTGACCATCGCTGAGTCGCGCCCCATTTCCAAGACCAAGTCCTGGACTTTGGTAAAAATCGAAGAGCGAGCCGCCGCTGTTTAGTCTGCCGGCATAAAGCAGGTATTGGAGATTAGAACATGATTCAGACTCAGTCCTATTTGGATGTGGCGGATAACAGTGGTGCTCGCCGCGTGATGTGTATCAAAGTGCTGGGCGGCTCTCACCGTCGTTACGCCAACGTGGGTGACATCATCAAGGTCACAGTAAAAGAGGCCATTCCCCGCGGTAAGGTGAAGAAGGGACAAGTCATGCGCGCGGTAGTGGTTCGCACCAAGAAGGGTGTGCGACGCAACGACGGTTCGCTGATCCGATTCGATGACAACGCTGCAGTGCTGTTGAACAACCAGGACGCCCCAGTAGGCACCCGTATATTCGGACCTGTGACGCGCGAACTCCGCAGTGAAAAATTTATGAAAATTATTTCTTTGGCGCCAGAAGTGCTTTAAGTGGCCGCACTGAGCTTGAGGGTTAGGTAAATGCGAAAAATTAAGCGCAATGATCAGGTGATCGTGATCACCGGTCGTGACAAGGGCAAGCTAGGCAGAGTTAACCGTGTTCTGCCGGACGGTCGCCTTATAGTTTCCGGCATACAGATGATCAAGAAGCACCAGAAGCCTAACCCGCAGTTGGGCATTGCTGGTGGCATCGTTGAGAAAGAGGCAGCGATTCAGGCTTCCAATGTTGCGATTTATAACCCCGCAACAAAAAAAGCTGATCGAGTGGGCTTCAAGATACTGGAAGACGGGAAGAAAATCCGGGTCTTCAAATCCAGTGGCGAAGCGGTAGACGCATAAAGGCATTGAGAAGAGCTATGGCCAGACTACAAGAAGTTTACAAAAGCGAGATTGCCGGCAAACTGCAGAGCGAGTTGGGTCTCAAGAACGTAATGGAGATCCCCAAGATCACCAAAATCACCGTCAACATGGGTGTTGGTGAAGCGGTTGGTGATAAGAAGGTGCTGGAAAACGCCGTTGCGGATCTTGAAAAGATCACAGGTCAGAAGCCTGTAGTGACCAAGGCGCGCAAATCCATCGCTGGATTCAAAATCCGCGAGGGCTGGCCGATCGGCTGCAAAGTTACGCTTCGCAATGAGAAGATGTACGAGTTCCTGGATCGTCTGATCTCCATCGCCATACCCCGTATCCGCGATTTTCGCGGTATCAGCCCGAAACAATTTGACGGGCGCGGAAACTTCTCCATGGGTGTGAATGAGCAGATCATCTTTCCGGAGATCGAGTACGACAAGATTGACAAGTTGCGGGGATTGGATATTTGCATCTCTACTACTGCCCGCACAGATGAACAGGGCAGAGCGCTTCTCAAGGCGTTCAACTTTCCGTTTAAAGGCTGAGGTGGATAGGCAATGGCTAAGAAATCCATGATTGCACGCGATGTGAAGCGCGCGAAGTTGAACAATAAACTGGCCCAACAGCGAGCTGCCCTGAAAGCGATTATCGTCAGCCCCAATTCCACTGACGAGCAGGTGTGGGAAGCGCAGATCAAATTGCAGAAGCTGCCGCGCGATTCCAGTGCAAGTCGACAGCAGCGACGTTGTCGCATCACCGGACGTCCTCACGGCGTCTACCGGAAGTTCGGCTTGTGCCGGAACAAACTCCGCGAAGCGGCCATGCGTGGCGACGTTCCCGGATTGGTCAAGGCCAGTTGGTAATTGGGTGTAGGAGCAGATAGTTATGAGTATGCAAGATCCATTGGCCGACATGCTGACGCGGCTGCGTAATGCGCAAATGGTTGGTAAAACCTCGGTCGTAATGCCCAGTTCCAAACTCAAGGCCAATGTGGCCCGGGTGCTTAAGGAAGAAGGCTACATAGCTGATTTCAGCGTCAGCGAAGGCTCCAAGCCACAGCTTTCCGTGGAACTCAAGTATTTCGAGGGCAAGCCTGTTATTGCTCAGCTGGACAGAATCAGTCGTCCTGGTTTGAGAAATTATGTCGCCAAGAAGGACCTGCCTTCCGTGCGTGGCGGTTTGGGAATCGCGATTGTTTCCACCAGTAAGGGTGTGATGACAGATCGTGCAGCCCGCGCGGCCGGGGTCGGTGGCGAAGTGCTTTGCACCGTATTTTGATTGTTTAGAATCAGTGGGAATTTGTCATGTCACGTGTTGCGAAAAATCCAGTTCAACTGCCCTCAGGCGTTGACGTTGTGATCAGCGGACAAAAGCTGACAGTAAAAGGCAGCAAAGGTACGCTTGAGCTTGTGGTCCATAGCGATGTGGCCGTCGAACAGGAAGATAAGACGCTGACATTTGCTGCCCGCAGTGGTGCGCAGAAGTCCCGTGCGCTCGCCGGAACCACCCGTGCTCTGGTCGCCAATATGGTAACTGGTGTGAGCTCCGGTTTTGAGCGCAAGCTGCAGTTGGTGGGTGTAGGTTATAGGGCAAAAGCTGCAGGTTCCACGCTGAGTTTGTCACTGGGCTTTTCCCACCCGGTCGATTACCAGGTGCCGGCGGGTGTCACCGTAGAGACACCGACGCAGACCGAAGTCGTTTTAAAGAGCACCAATAAGCAGTTATTGGGTCAGGTTGCTTCTGAGATCCGTGCGTTCCGTCCCCCAGAGCCTTACAAAGGGAAGGGTGTCAGATACGCTGATGAGACGGTTCTGAGAAAAGAAGCGAAGAAGAAATAGGAATTGATTATGTCCGATAAAAAAGTATCACGGCTTCGTCGCGCGCTGCGTGCCAGAATCAGAATGCGTGAGAATGGTGCGGTACGTCTTTGTATCCATCGCACTCCACGCCATATCTACGCCCAGATCATAGGCGCAGAAGGTAATCGTGTCATCGCTACAGCGTCCACGCTGGATAAAGAGCTGCGCTCCGGTAAAACCGGAAACGTCGAAGCGGCCAAAGCGGTCGGCAAGCTGATCGCGGACCGGGCCAAGGCCCTGGGTGTGGAAAGTGTTGCCTTCGATCGCAGTGGTTTCCGTTATCACGGCCGGGTCAAAGCCTTGGCGGATGCAGCTCGCGAAGCTGGATTACAATTTTAAGGGTCTGAATTATGTCGATGAACGATAAAGAAAGAAGCAGCGCCGAAGGCTTGCAGGAAAAGCTGGTTCAGGTGAACCGCGTAGCCAAAACGGTCAAAGGCGGTCGTATATTCGCATTCACAGCCCTGACTGTGGTGGGTGATGGCAATGGCCGCGTTGGCTTTGGCCGCGGCAAAGCCCGCGAAGTGCCGGTTGCGATCCAAAAAGCAATGGAAGCGGCCCGCCGCAATATGATCAGTGTCGACCTGAAAGGCGACACCATTCACTATCCCACCCGTGGTCGCCATGGCGCGTCCAAGGTGTACATGCAGCCGGCCTCTCAAGGTACGGGTGTTATTGCCGGTGGTGCCATGCGCGCTGTTCTCGAAATTGCCGGTGTGCAGAACGTTCTGGCCAAGTGCTACGGTTCCACCAACCCGGTCAACGTTGTGCGTGCCACTTTCAAAGCACTCGGCGCTATGCAGTCTCCGGAGTCTGTCGCAGCCAAACGCGGCAAATCCGTTGAAGAGATCACTGGCTGATCGCCCCGCTTGTTTACTTATTAACGGATACCAATACCATGGCGAATAAAACCATCAAAGTAACCCAGGTAAAAAGTGTCTATGGACGCTTGAAAGCCCACAGGGCTTGTATTGCCGGTCTGGGGTTGCGTCGTATTGGTCACACTGTCGAATTGCAGGACACTCCAGCTGTGCGCGGTATGATCAATAAAGTTTCCTATATGGTCAAAGTAGAGGACTGATAGCATGCGTTTGAACACTTTGAGTTCTGCACCTGGCGCCAGAACGTCCTCCAAGCGAGTAGGAAGGGGAATCGGATCCGGTCTGGGTAAAACCTGTGGACGTGGTCACAAAGGCCAGCGTGCCCGCAAGAGCGGTAATGTGAGACCGGGTTTTGAAGGCGGTCAGATGCCGCTGCAAAAGCGTCTGCCCAAATATGGCTTCACCAGTCGAGTCAGTCTGTTCGCAGCGGAAGTTCGTTTGGTTGAACTCAATGCTGTCGACGCACCTGTCATCGATTTGGAAGCTTTGAGAGCCGCCAATGTAATCGGCCACAACGTCAAGAGCGTCAAGATTTTCCTCTCCGGTGAAATCAAGAAGCCGGTGACTGTGAAAGGGCTTTTGGTAAGTAAAGGCGCTAGAGCGGCTATAGAAGCGGCTGGCGGAAAAATCGAAGACTAAGAGAGGCTTTCATGGCAGCGCCAGGCGCATTGTCTCTGGGCAATCAAAAAGGTTTGGGCGAGCTTTGGGTTCGCCTAAAGTTTCTTTTTCTGGCGATTCTGGTTTATCGCGTAGGAACTCACATTCCCGTGCCGGGTATTGACCCGGGCCAGGTCCAGGCTCTGTTTGAGCAGAATGAGGGTACGTTTCTCGGCATGCTGAATATGTTCTCAGGTGGGGCCTGGGAGCGTATGAGTATTCTGGCGCTGGGCATAATGCCTTATATCTCCGCGTCCATCATTATGCAGATGATGACAGCGGTGACTCCGTCGCTGGAGGCCATCAAGAAGGAAGGCGAAGCGGGTCGGCGTAAGATCAGCCAATACACCCGCTATCTTACAGCCCTGTTGGCCTTGGTCCAGGGGATCATCATGGTTGCAGGTATGGCCGGCCAGGGTATGGCACTGTCGGCGTTGCCCACCTTCAGCTTTTATATAGTGGCTGTGTCCTCCGTGGTGACAGGCGCGGTCTTTATGATGTGGCTGGGCGAGCAGATCACCGAGCGCGGTGTCGGCAATGGTATATCCATGCTGATCTTTGCTGGTATTGTCGCCGGTCTCCCGGGTGCATTCGGCACTGTTATTGAGAGTACCCGTCAGGGCAATCTCCACCCGCTGATGCTGTTGGTGGTTCTGGTGGGTGTGGTGGCTATCGTCTGGTTTGTGGTTCGGATGGAGCGCGGTCAGAGACGTATCACCATCAACTACGCCAAGCGACAGCAGGGGCGTCATGGTTATGCTCAGCAGACCAGCCATCTGCCACTGAAGATCAATATGGCGGGTGTGATCCCGGTGATTTTTGCCAGCAGTCTGCTGCTGTTTCCCACCTCCATTGCTCAGTGGTTTGGCCAGTCTTCTGAAGGCAAGATGGGCGACATACTGCAGGAGATAGCCCTGGCCATAGGCCCTGGTCAGCCGTTGAACTTTGTTGTCTTCGGTGCCCTGATCATCCTGTTCTGTTTTGTGTATACCGCCATGGTGTACAACCCGAAAGAAGTCGCCGACAACTTGAAGAAGGGGGGCGCTTATATACCGGGGATACGTCCTGGTGATCAGTCAGCCAAGTACATAGATGCCGTACTGACACGCCTGACTTTGATCGGATCTCTGTATATCGCAGCCGTGGCGCTGTTGCCGCAGTTCCTGGTCTCATACACAGGTATTCCCGTGTATCTCGGCGGCACCTCACTCCTGATTGTGGTGGTGGTGGTGATGGATTTCATGTCCCAGGTGCAGTCACACTTGATGTCGCATCAATATGAGTCCGTATTGAAGAAAGCTAATTTGAAGGGTTATGGCAGCGGTAATACGCGCTAATTTTTGAGGGTAGTAACATGAAAGTAAGAGCTTCTGTTAAGAAAGTTTGTCGCAACTGCAAAATCGTCCGTCGCAAGGGTGTTTTGCGGGTTATCTGCGAAGTCACACCGAAACACAAGCAACGTCAGGGTTGAGGTTGTTGAGAAGGGGAGGCGTTCTGTCACGGATGATGTTGGGGGTACTAACTGTCGTGAGACCTAGACCGGCTCACTATTGAACTTTGGTGATCTAAAAGGTATTATCCCGCGCCCTTTACAGGAGGCAGCGCGGGACAGCTATTTGTCGCCGTTAGTGCCGCGAAATACAAGTAATTGGAGAAATCCGAATGGCCCGTATCGCTGGTGTCAATATACCAGATCAAAAACATGCTGTTATTTCCTTGACTTACGTTTATGGAATTGGGCGTACCAGAGCCAAGAGTATCTGCGCTGCTGCCGGCATTGCTGAAACTACAAAAGTAAGCACTCTGAGTGAAGAGCAGTTGGATGCAATTCGTGCTGAGGTTGCGAAGTTCACTGTTGAAGGTGACCTGCGCCGCGAAGTTTCCATGAGTATCAAACGTCTGATGGACCTCGGTTGCTATAGAGGCTTGCGTCACAGACGCAATCTGCCGGTTCGCGGTCAGCGCACCAAAACCAACGCCCGCACCCGCAAGGGTCCGCGCAAGCCGATCAAACGCTAATTACCAGCTCTGAGTTAGGAAATCTACAATGGCAAAGCCAAATAAAGGCGCGGCTCCACGAAAAAAGGTCAAAAAGACCGTAGTGGACGGCGTGGCGCATATTCACGCATCTTTCAATAACACCATAGTCACCATTACTGACCGCCAGGGCAATACGCTCAGCTGGGCGACTTCCGGTGGTTCCGGTTTCCGCGGCTCTCGTAAGAGCACGCCTTTCGCCGCCCAGGTTGCAGCTGAAAAAGCCGGCCAGGCCGCCTTGGAATACGGACTCAAGAACCTGGACGTCGAAGTCAAAGGCCCTGGTCCCGGCCGTGAGTCCGCGGTTCGCGCGCTCAACAATGTCGGTTACAAAATTACCAATATCACAGACGTGACGCCCATTCCGCACAATGGTTGCCGTCCGCCTAAAAAGCGTCGAGTGTAGGAGGCAGAATCATGGCTCGTTATATTGGACCTACCTGCAAGCTTGCCCGCCGTGAAGGCACAGATCTGTTCTTGAAGAGTGGTGTTCGTCCGCTCGAATCCAAATGCAAGGTGGAAACTGCGCCCGGCCAACACGGCCAGCGTCGTGGCCGTCTGTCCGACTACGGTGTGCAGCACCGCGAGAAGCAAAAAGTTCGTCGCATCTACGGTGTCCTGGAACGTCAGTTCCAGAACTATTACACCGAAGCAGCCCGCCGCAAGGGTGCAACCGGTGAAAACCTGCTGCAGCTGTTGGAATGCCGCCTGGACAATGTGGTGTATCGCATGGGCTTTGGTGTCACTCGCGCCGAAGCGCGTCAGATGGTTTCCCACAAGGCGATCATGGTAAACGGTAAGACATTGAATATTCCGTCCTACCAGGTTCGGGTCGGTGACGTCATTGCCGTGCGCGAGAAGGCCAAAAATCAGCTGCGTGTTCAGAACGCGCTGACAGTTGCCGGACAACGCGGTGAAGTCGACTGGGTGGATGTGAATACCGAGAAGAAAGAGGGCGTTTTCAAGCGCGTTCCTGATCGCGCTGATTTGTCTGCCGACATCAACGAAAACCTGATCGTCGAGCTTTACTCCAAGTAAGCCACGTTTAACCTGTTGACAGGAATGCTTATGCAAGTAGCCGTGAATGACTTTTTGACGCCCAAAAATATTGATGTCACAGAGCTGGGGCCAACCCGTGCGAAGGTAGTACTAGAGCCGCTGGAGCGCGGTTTTGGTCATACCCTGGGCAATGCGTTGCGACGGATTCTGCTATCCTCCATGCCCGGCTGCGCCATCACTGAAGTGGAAATCGAAGGCGTACAGCACGAGTACAGCGCAATCGAAGGTGTTCAAGAGGATGTCATTGAGATCCTTCTGAATATCAAGGAAGTGGCTGTGGTCATGCACGGCAAGGACAGTGCCGTATTGACACTGAGCAAGCGCGGTCCTGGTCCGGTGACTGCTGGAGATATTCGTCTCGACCACGATGTCGAGATCAAGAATCCCCAGCTGGTCATTGCCAACATCACCGCAGACGTGGAATTGAATATGCGTCTGACCGTAACCCGCGGTCGCGGTTATCAGCCTGCTGATGCCCGTCTGCGAGATGACGATGAGACCCGCGCTATAGGCCGTCTGCAGCTGGACGCCAGCTACAGCCCGGTGAAGCGTCTGGCTTACACGGTTGAGAGTGCGCGGGTTGAGCAGCGCACCAACCTGGATAAGCTGGTACTGGATCTCGAAACCAACGGCACTATAGATCCTGAAGAGGCTATCCGTCGCGCGGCCACCATTCTGCAACAGCAGTTGGCCGTGTTCGTCGACCTCGAAGGTGAGAAGGAAACCGAGCCGGAGAAGAAAGAAGATCAGATCGATCCGATTCTGCTCCGTCCGGTGGATGATCTGGAGTTGACCGTTCGCTCTGCCAACTGTCTGAAGGCGGAGAATATCTACTACATTGGCGATCTGATTCAGCGCACCGAAGTTGAACTTCTGAAAACGCCCAACCTGGGCAAGAAGTCGCTGACTGAGATCAAAGACATTCTCGCTTCGCGCGGTCTGTCATTGGGAATGCGCCTGGAGAACTGGCCGCCGGCCAGTCTCAAGGGTAATGATTAATTCGCCGTCAGGTGAAGTTTGCTGAGATAGCAATCGGAAAAGGTATAGAGTCATGCGTCATCGTCTTAGTGGCCGTCAGTTAAATAGAGATAGTGCTCATCGTAAAGCCATGTTCCGCAACATGGTGAATTCCTTGGTGGAGCACGAAGTGATTAGAACCACCCTGCCCAAAGCCAAGGAGCTGCGCCGCTTTGCGGAGCCGCTGATCACTTTGAGCAAACAGGATAGCGTTGCCAATCGCCGCTTGGCCTTTGACCGCTTGCGCAACAAAAAAGCCGTGGGCAAATTGTTCAACGAACTCGGCCCGCGTTTTGGCAGTCGCGCTGGCGGTTACCTGCGTATCCTCAAGTGCGGATACAGGACGGGTGACAAGGCACCCATGGCCTATGTGGAATTGCTGGATCGCCCGGTACAGGGCGCTCTGGAAGAAGCGGCGGCCGACGCTGAATAAGCGCCGACAGGTGTGGAAAAACCGGGCAATGCCCGGTTTTTTTGTTTAACGGTCACTGATATGTCCGACAGCTTGCGCATTACGGAAATCTTTTTGTCTCTCCAGGGAGAGGCGAAGAGTGTCGGCTTGCCCACGGTCTTTGTGCGCCTGACCGGCTGTCCGCTGCGCTGTGTTTATTGCGACTCCGAGTACGCCTTCTACGGCGGTGAAAAACAGACGCTGTCGCAGATTTTGGATCGCGTCTCCGAGTTGGGTGCGCACCATGTCTGTGTGACCGGCGGCGAGC
>Ga0065721_10049710_pt1 | contig 28305 bp, 27 predicted proteins | sample Mesricmetagenome_FD_59108 | JGI IMG/M metagenome (GOLD analysis project Ga0065721, IMG submission 59108) | Mesophilic microbial community from rice straw/compost enrichment Sample: eDNA_1 v2 (version 2) | ecosystem: Engineered > Solid waste > Grass > Composting > Bioreactor | place: USA: Davis...
GCCGCGTAGAAAGAAGTAAGCAAGCTTAGCTTATACGAGGCGACCACCCGCCTGTCTGAGACCGCGTTCCACCACTCCGACAAGGATAGATCGAATGATTTGATCACCAGAGCCGCCAGCGGAATAAGGACGATTAAGCTAACGTAAGTAATCGTGAACCCAAGCGAGAGATTAAACCCGGGGAGCACCCGGTCCGCTTTGCGTTGACGCATCATGTCTTAACCCCTCTGACCGGTCCTACTATTAAGATCCCGGCGTGTAGATTTTATCGAACGTGCCGCCGTCGGCAAAATGCTTCGTTTGCGCTTCCTTCCAACCGCCGAAATCTCCATCGATGGTCAGCAGGCTCAATTCGCCGAACTGGTCTTTGAACTTGTCAGCGACCGACTGCAGACGCGGACGGTAGAAGTTCTGCGCCGCGATCTCTTGCCCTTGCTCGGAGTACAAGTATTTCAGATAGGCGTCAGCCGCTTCGCGGGTGCCTTTCTTGTCTACGTTCTTGTCGACGATCGCAACCGGAGGTTCGGCCAGGATACTGAGGGACGGAGTAACGATCTCGTAGTCGGAGCCGTATTCCTTAAGCGCCAAGTAAGCTTCGTTCTCCCAAGCGAGCAACACGTCGCCGATTCCCTTCTCGACGAACGTCGTCGTGGAACCGCGAGCTCCCGTATCGAGCACCGGCACGTTCTTGAACAGCTTCTTCAGAAAATCGAGCGTCTGCGCTTCGTCGTAACCGAGCGTCTTCTGAGCGTAACCCCATGCAGCGAGGTAGTTCCAACGGGCGCCGCCAGACGTCTTCGGATTCGGCGTAATGACGCCGACGCCGTCCTTAATCAGATCGTTCCAGTCTTTAATGCCCTTCGGATTGCCTTTGCGTACGAGGAATACGATCGTCGACGTGTACGGCGTGCTGTTCTGCTCGAATGACTTCTGCCAATCGGCTTTCAGCAAGCCCGCGTCCGCGATCGCGTCGATATCGTAGCCGAGCGCCAGCGTGACGACGTCCGCTTCCAAGCCGTCGATGACCGCGCGGCCTTGCTTGCCGGAGCCGCCGTGAGATTGCTTAATCGTGATTTTGCCGCCGGTCGTTTGCTGCCAATACTCGGCGAAGCTCTTATTGAACGCTTCGTACAGCTCGCGGGTCGGGTCGTAAGAGACGTTCAACAATTCGATTGGATCGGGAACCTTACTCTGCTCCGCCGAAGACTCTCCGGTAGATTCGCTCGTTGTCGCGCTTGGGCTCGCTCCCGATGGGGAAGCTGCCGTTTCGTTATTATTGTTCTTGGATCCGCAAGCGGATAGTAAAGTCAAGATCATTGCCGCGATAAGGATAAATTGGAATTTTTTCAATACTGTCATCGTTATGCACCCCAATATTTTTCTTTTGTCCGTTATCGCTCCGGTTCGTCCGGTCGCCTCGGTCGGTTACCCGATAATTCCTACAAACTTTATAATTCATACCCACTTACTTGGTATTGGGAAAATAATAACAGGGAGCCTAGCTCCCTGTCAATAAGGTCTTATAAAAATTATTGATAAATGCTGTTCCGGCTTATCCGCGCTGGTTGCGCCCCCGCACATGCACGACGTCTACGAACGGCCGAACGCGGTCCATGAGACGCTGGCCTTTGTGCAATTCCTCGCCTTCCTTATGCGTAAAGCTGAAATGCTTCTCCAGCGCATCCAAGTCGTGGTTCGACGTGTAAAACGTAGGCTTGCGGTTCATCCGGTAGTTCAGAATCGCCCCCAACACGTGATCGCGCACCCAAGGACTTAAGTTCTCCGCGCCGATATCGTCGAAGACGAGCAGATCCGCCTCTTTCATGAGCGAGATCGTCTCCTTAAGCTGCTGCGGCTCCATCATGAGCGCTTTGGCATCTTCCACGAATTCCGGCATGTAGACGATAACGCCCGAGAAGCCTTCCTTGGCGAGCTTCTGCAGCATGTAGCCCGCCAAATACGTCTTGCCCGTACCGAAGTCACCCATAAGGTATAGGCCTTTCTTAGGCAAACCCTCGCTGCGGGTCTTCTCGATGAAGCTGAGCACGGCGTTCACGGCGGGAGCTCGATTCGGATCGATCGTCACCATTTCGATCGGATCGTACTCCGCACCGATTACCGCCTCGTCCACGAAGAAGCTCGTAATCCGCTTGCGAATTTGCTCCTGCTGCGTATAGGCGGTCCACTTCGGGCACGGCGTCTTCTGATCGACGACTTGCCAGCGGCCGTTCAGCGTCGAGCAACTAATCGTCGTAGAATGGCCCTGCATATCGTTCGGACATTTCTCGAGACCCGGGCAATATTTGCAGTTGCGATATTCCGTAGACATCTGGTATAGGCGGTTCAGATTAAGCCGCAGCGTCGCGTCGTCCACTTCCGGATAACGCTCGCGAAGCTTCAGCACGAGCGGATCGTTCAACACTTGCTCAGCTAACCGATCCGGATGCATCGCACCTTCCATTAGCGGCATTCGGCGCAGCGCCTCGCCCAATGATTCCATGTTCCCGTCCCCCTGTTCGGTTTACGTCGCTCGAAGCGATCACCGTTCTTCCTTCAGCTTGCGAGCGAGCTCCAGCATCTTCTCGCGCTCTTCCTGCGACACTTCTCGTACCGGTCCTTCGTCCTTGACGACAGGCATCGAAGGCTTGCGCTTCGCGCCTCCGCGGCCCGTGCTCGTCCCAGCCGTTCCCCGTGCCGCAGGAGCGTCGCCGCTGCGCTTACGCTCGAGCGCCGCGTTCAGCTTCTCTTGCTCTTTGACGTACTGAATCGCCTTGTCGATCGTATCGATGCCTTTGGCAAGCATGTTGGACGCAATGGAGTCGATGAAAGACTTCGTTAGCCGTTGGTTGCTGCTCATGCCGAGAACGTAATGAATGAGTACGTTAATAACCGGCTCGGGCAGCTTATAATTAATGTCGATTTTCTCGAAAATATCGATAAACCCACTCGGAACCGCCCCCGGAAAATAACGCTCCAGCACTTTCGTGTACGGCTCCTGGCGAATCATCTCATTATAGGCGGCTTGCGTGACATCGGCGAGGAACCGCTCTGGCACCTCCAACTGGATCGTGGAGGCCGCCGCGGCGGCAATCGAAGCTTCTTCCTTCGTCCTGCCTTCGCCCCGGGAGACGAAGCGCTCGCGTTCCTCGTCGCGTTTGCGGCCTTGGCGGTACATTTGATTAGCTCGGCTCTGCAGCTCGTCCCAGACGAGCGTGCCGTCCGGATGGAACATACCGTCCTCGTCGAGAAGCCTGCAGATTTCCGGCGTCTCCAAGTCGTACTTGAACGCCAAGTAATTGAGCTGAGACATGAGCTCCGGCGAGCGGTTCAACCGCTCCACGTATACCCGGTTCGCCGATCCGCGCGGGAATCGCAGCATAATCTCTCCGTGGAGAATGCGCTCTTGCACTTTAACCGAGGCAGACCGTTCCCTCGTCGGCGCGCTCTCCGCCCAACCGGCTTCCAGCTCGGGATCGACGACGCTCGATCCGATTCTGAACAGTTCGTAGAACGGCGTCGTCGCTTCCTCTCGGTTCACGAACTTCGCGAGCTCCGCTGGAGGCTCCGGCGAGAACGTCTCTCTGAGCTCCAGCACGGCGGATTTGCCGATCTTGTCCCGCAGCAGCAACGTCAGATGAACGTTGGAGAAGAACTCCTCCGCTTTCAGCGGGCGCATCAGAATATATTCGTATATCGTCTCATCCGTCACCGGATTATGGTTGCGGAACACTTGCAGCAGCCCTACGGCTTCTAATCGAGATGCCGCCTCTACGGCCGTCTTGCGGCCGGCGGCGTTCAACTCGAACCCTAGCCCGAGGAACAGACGCCGCTGCGACTCGATGCTCGAATAACCTGTCGCATCTTCGGCCAGCATATGATAAAGATAATGGTAGAGCCCGGCCGAAACAGCCCCAATCATCGGCTGATAGAGGCACGCGAACGATTTGCGGTCGAGCGCGCAGAGCGAGAAATCCCTGCTCGCGAAAAATCGATGATTCTCGGTGAACTCCATGAAATTCGACACGCGCATAGCGGGATGGACAACTCTTTTCCTATCGAAAATGGTTACTTTATTGTAGCATAAACCTAGCTTCCGGGCAGATAAAAAATAGAGTCCTCTCGGACTCCAAATGGTTCATCTATTGGTAGAGGATCTATTATTCGCCGTCAATTCCTCTCGATAAAACTCGATCGTTTCCTGAAGTCCTCGTTCGAGAGGATACGCCGGAGCCCATCCTAGCTCGGATACGGCCAGCGAGTTGTCGAGGGCGCTGTCCCGAATATCCCCAGCCTTTGCCGGTCTATATTCCGCTTGGACTTCAATGCCTTGAACCCGGCACATCATAGATAGCAGCTCGTTAATTGAGGTCTTACGCCCGCTGCCCACGTTCATCGTAAGCCCGCTTGCTCGATCCATGGCGGCCAAGTTAGCGCTCACGACGTCCTTCACGTACACGAAATCCCGCGTCTGTTCTCCGTCTCCGTAGATAATTGGAACTTGTCCTGCCAGAAGACGGCTGGCGAAAATCGAGACGACGCCCCCTTCGCCATGAGCGTCTTGCCGTCCCCCGTATACGTTGGCATATCGAAGCGTCGTAAAGTCGACATCGAATAGTTCTCGGTACAATGCGCTGAACTGCTCTGGAACTCGCTTCGACAAGCCATAGAATGACATCGGCTGCAGACGATGGCTTTCGTCGATGATTGCCGTCTCCGGGACTCCGTATATGGCAGCCGACGACGCGTATATGACTTTGCGCGCTGCCGCGGCTTTGGAAGCATGAAGAACGGATAACGTTCCCATAATATTCGAGTGCGCATCGAGATACGGCTTCTCGATCGAACGGGCTACGGACACTTGCGCCGCGAGATGGTACACCGTGTCCGGACGAAATCGAACGAACAGCCTCTCAAGCTCCGGCGCAGCGATATCCAAATGAACGAAATCGGCTTCCGGATGTACATGGTGTTTGTTGCCTGTGCTCAAGTTGTCGACAACCATAACATTATGGCCGAGTTCGATTAACCTGTCTGTGAGATGGGAGCCGATGAAGCCCGCTCCGCCCGTCACGATAATCCTTTTGGACACCAGGTACCCTCCTTATCTACGCACAACTGTCTTCCACATCTTCCCGTCGAACAAATACCTCAGGCACGAACCTACGAAGCCCGCCGCCGCCATCGGATCGTCCCGCGACCAAATATCGTCTTGGATCGGCAAGCCTTTCCTTGACAACATCGGGGGATCCAGCGAGAGCTTCCTGACCGACAACGCATGAAGCAAGTCTCCCGGCAGCAAGTTCCTTGTTATCTGACCGATCTTATATTCGTGCACCGGTTCGACCTTCTCGCCTAACGCCAACCGATAGTGCAAATAAGGAAAATCGACGCCGGATTGTACGGACAGATGCAGGGAATTCCAATAACGCGGATTGATCTCCATCAGCTTAAAGCTGCCGTCTCGCGGATCTTGCATCCATTCCACCTCGGCGATCCCGCGCCAACCGAACGACTCCACAAGCATCGCGGACATTCGGACGAGCTCGGGCATCCACACGCTCTGTTGCACGGTGCTTGGCCCAATGTCGGCCGGATAGTGCCGAAGCTCCCGTTGTGCGAACGACGCAACCAACTTTCCTTCACCGTCGTAGAGCAAGGCGACGTCAAACCTCGGCCCGAGCGGAATGTATTCCTGGATCATCGGCATCGCGTAATCTTTGATCGCATCTTCATATCCCGAGATCAGTTGCTGCCGGTCATGGACAATTCGAATTCCTCTCGATCCCGAGCTGTTCCTAGGCTTGATAACGAGCGGATAATCCGTAACATCGATGAGACTCTCCAATTCCTCGGTATTCGCCGGACACCATGCTTTCGGAACTTTTAAGCCTACATCCGTGGCCGCCTTCACCGTCTCGAATTTATCCGCCGCAAGCTCGAAAGCTCTAAGCTCCGGCAGCAGAATGCGACTATCCGGCGCCTTGGCAAGCAGCTCTTCCCGCTTCTCCAGCACCGTCAACACCGTCAGTTCGTCCATCGGAAAAAGCACCAAGCCTGGTTTCGAGACGGCTTCATCTAGCAGCCATTGAGAGAAGGCTTCCTTCTTGTCCGAAGGCGAAGGGTAGCGGACCGCTCCGCGACAGTATTTGGACCAGCCCGACGGCGTAAGCCTCGTCGTCTCCGCCGAATAGACCGAAACGCCCTTCGAGCCCAAAGATCTGACGACGGCAAGCGATTTTCTCGATATGCCGTCGGTCACAAGCACAGGGTTCATCCCGCTACCGCCCCTTTGTCCGGCTGCCGCGCGATTTCCCTACGCGACACCAAGCTTCTGCAAATCCATCCCATCGCGATGGCGAGCACGATACCCGCAATCACGTCAATCGCGTAATGAATGCGCAAATGAACGGTCGAAGCGATGATCCCGATCATGAACGGCGCATACAGCCACATCCACCGTCCCCCATATTTCCTGACTATGGAGAACATCACGACGGACAGCGCCGTATGCAGGCTAGGAAACGCGTCCGCAACCGGGGAGAACAGCTTATCGTCCATCATCATCGCAGTCAATCCTTCATCCACCGAGGTGGAGTAATCATATGTAAAAACCGGTCCGTAAGCAGGAACGACGATATAGAGGATATAACCTGCATAGAACGTCAACAATGCGGAGGCGGAGTATTCCATTAACGCTTGGCGTCCTTTGCGCCACATCAAGAAGATCGTGGCGTACGTGAATCCGAACCAAGACAAGTAGACGAAGCTCGACAAGTAATTGACCAGCGAGGCGTTAAGCCACTCCATCCGCTCGGAGGGCTGCTTGCCGGCGAATAACCCGGCGTCGATCCGCTGCAACGCCTCGTCCTGAAGCGGCAGTTGTTTCGCGTCGATGTAATGCGTAACGGCTTCGAAAGCGATGAGCATGACTAGGAAAGACAACATAACCCGGCCGAGAACCTTCGCATGACCGGCGACGGTTCCCCCTTTAGGCAAGAAGAACAAGGCTATGAAAAATACAACCGCCAACAACGAAATCGTCATCGTGATCGGTCCAGCGGACTTGCCGATTCTCAGCACTTCGCCGGCGAAGCTCTCATCCTCGAGTCCGAATCCGTATAACGCGGTCAGGAAGGCCAGCATGAAGAGGCTGAGGATTTCGTGGACCTCGAGTCTGCCGATCCCGTTCAGTAACCAACGCCGCGCCCTATACATCGGTCACGATCCGGCTGACTCTCGCCATCATGATGGATAACGTTACTTTCAGCATATAATAAAGGCTCTTGTAGGAATAGATGGACGACACTCCGCCTTCTCTCGCTTTCATGACAACCGGTACTTCCTTGATTCTCATCCCGATGCGATGGGCGATGACGATCGACTCAGGCTCCGGGTAATCTTGAGGATAGTGCTTCGCGAAATACCGAATCGCGTTCTTGCCGAACGCCCGAAACCCCGACGTTGGATCGGAAATACGCACCCCGGTCAACAGCCGTATCAAATACTGAAGGTAGATGATCCCGAACCTTCTCATCCGCGTGGATTGAAAACCGATCTTGTCGATAAAACGGGAGCCGACGACGATATCGTAGTTCTCGTCGCGAATCGGCTCGATGATTCGAGTGAGGTACTCCGGATCGTGTTGTCCGTCTCCGTCGATCTGTATGGCGATGTCGTACCCGTGCTTGTCCGCGTAGATGTAACCAGTCTTAATTGCTCCGCCGATTCCCAGATTGCAAGGCAGGTCAGCGATCTTGACGTTCTGCTGTGTCTTGGCCAACAGCAACGTGTCGTCTTTGGAGTGGTCATTGACGACCAGAATATCGAAGTCACACGCATTTTTGATGCTCGTAATCGTTTTGACTATATTGGCTTCCTCGTTGAAAGCCGGAACGATAATCAACGTTTTCATGAATGCCGAATCCCCCTGATCGCTTCGCTATATTCCCGAACGGCTTTGTTCAAGACGCCATCGCTCACCGAATTCGTTGTTGGACAAGAATAAGTACTTCTCCGCGGTGACGAATCGGAATTGTTGGAGCAGCTTTGCGAGCTTCGCCTCGCAGCCGTTCAAGCCATAACTATGGATGAACGCGTCTCTCCTGCCTAACGACTCCAGCTTCGGTTGCCCGGGATCGATTTCTCTCGGATGCAAATAGCAAATGACGGCACGTCCATCCGAGTTCAACTTGCGGAAGAATAAGCGAATGATGGAATAAGGCAGAAACCGCAAATAAAATCCACCTGAGAACGGGATGTTGCGGTTCAGCATTCTGTAGGTCGAGGTCGGAAACTCGAGCAACTCTCCGTCATCCGAGGTCAGAACGAAAGGAAAGCGAGGCGCGTCAGGAATGCCGTACAAGAAAGTACGCACCGGAAACACGCTGGCATCGTAGCGGATACCGTTGCGCAGCAACACGGAAGGAAACCACGTTGTTCTTGGCGATACGGACCAAGAAGGCGCTCGGTAGCCGATCGGCTTGCATCCGATTGCCCTTTCGATCGCTTCGATCGAACGTTGCAGATCTTCCTCGAATTCCTGCTCGGTTTGGTTGTACACGAGCCCGTGGCCGTAGCCGTGCGTGGCGATCTCATGCCCTCTCGAGCGGATGGAGCGGAGGAGCTCTGGGTACTTGTCCGCGATGACGCCGAGCGTGAAGAACGTCGCCGCCGCCCCGCTCCGCTCGAACATATCCAGCAACTTCTCCGTATTGCCCACGACCCTTTCCTCGTACTCTTTGTCGGGATCGAACGAACGCTCGTCGTAATTCGCGTGGTACCATTCCTCTAAATCAATGGTCAGCACGTTGTCCATGGTTCACTCTACTTTACGATTAATTGGCATTCGAACTTCGCCGACGTATCCGGGTGGAGCCCCGTACGCCACGATGCCGGGTTGCTCGGCTAGTCGTGTCGCATGCTCGAACCGGTCGTTCGGTCCGGTCTGATCCGTCTCGTTCAGCAGCAGAATGGTGATGGGATGGTTCTGTACAAGCATCCGCAATCTCAGCCATACGGCCGCATGCCATCTTGACGACGCCTTGTCGGTGAAATCGGGGTTTTCCCAGCAGATGCCGTCCAGCCAAGGCGCCGTTTCCTCGCACAAAGCGTTCAAGCCGTTGTTCTGGACGAGGAGGGCATCCGGATGCAGCTCGCGGACCGACTTTACGAATTGCCCCGCATTCCTCAGCAACCCCTTGTAGCGAGAGGGAGGAATGTTCGGCCATTCCAAGTCGCCGATCGTATCGAAGAACACCCCGTCGTAGCCGTCCAATCGGAGCAGCTTGCCTATTCGATGCTTGAGCAATCCTTGCCATCGGACGGACGAGAGATCGGCTAGATGACCTCCGAACGTATCGTTCCTCATCCGACGGCCTTCGTCGTCGCGCATAAAATCGTCTTCCGCCAGCATGGCGAATAAAGGATCGTATTCTGGGATCTCAACGACGCTGACGTAGGCCAATACGAGCGTCCCTCGTGCCCGAAGCTGCGCGACGTTCTCGGGCGATTGACCGGATGGCTCGACGATGACGGCATCGTAGTGGCTTAGTGCCTCCGCCTCGCCTCGTCCGTAGTAGACGGCGTAGTTGGTTATACCGCGAAATCGTTGTTTTACGCTCATGCTCTTTGTTTCACCGCGGCTCTCGAAGCGAATTCCGTCTGCACGAAGCAAGTCGAGCACGATTTGCCGTGCGCCTGGCAACGGTTATTCTCGACATCCCAGCAGTTGACCTGCGCGCCGGAGCTGATCTGCGCGTAAACGGGACAATGCTCGCAAATGCTGGACGGCGTGCAGCATATTTCCCAGCAGTTGCCCATCGACCGATCGAATCGACGGGAGTCCGTACGCTTCTTCTGGAACCAGCCGACGAGCGCGTCGACCATCCGCTTGTCGAGTTGGGTTCCTGACGCGGACATCAGCGTCTGCAGCGCCTTATCGAACGGCATCGGATCTCTTTGCGGGCGACCGTTGATTTTGGCCAGGAACGTCTGCACGACGGCGATAATTCTCGATCCGACCGGAATCTCGGGGCCTCTCAACCCTGCAGGATACCCCGCTCCGTCGATCCGTTCGTGATGGTGCATAATGTACGACGCCACGCGCTTGTTGCCGGTCGTAACGCTAATAATGGAAGCGCCGACCTCCGAGTGAAGCTTCATCATTTCGTACTCGGCTTCCGTATATTTGCCTTCCTTCTGATACAGCTCGCTCGACAGTCCCAGTACGCCGATATTGCTTAAATAGGCGGCCAGAGCGATATCCCGGATCTCATCGTCGGGGAGCCCCAGCTCTTGGCCGATGACGATCGCGTATTTGCTCATCTGCTCCGAATATCCGACGGTATATGGATTCAGATTGTCCATTGTCCGCGCCAGCTTCTTCATGATGTTGATATATACCTTCGACAGATGCCGGATCGGAGTCTGTGCATCTAGGAGTCCTTGCAAATCGGAAGAGATTGTTACGAATTGGTTCGCGTTCTTGCCCGCTCCTTCCGCTTTGCGGAACAGGAACAGGATCACCCCTGATTGCCCCGAGCGTACGATGGCGACCGATTCCGCGCCTTCCGCAGCGATCTCGGGTGGCAGTTCGTAATAATCGGTATCCCCTTGCTTCAGGATCAGGCTCGGCTTCCCGTCCAGCTTCGACCGCAGCAACGCGGCGAACGCCTCGCCTCCCGCCCACCCGCTATCGTTCAGCCCCACGAACGACGCGATCCTCATGCGATCGCGTTCCATCGTGCCGTAGACAGCGGCGAACGCCCCGACGGCATACAAGCTCGCATTTAGAATCAATTCGAGCGACAGCCTCGTATCGACGACGGCGTTGCTGATATTCTGCAGCGCCTTGCCGGACGCCACGACGACATCGACCTGATTTTTAAAGCTTTCCGTAAGAAGAAGCTCGGGCAGTAGTATCTTCATTTGCAACGCGAATTCGTCGAACCGATTTTTCGTCCTCCGGCTGGCTTTGCGCACGGGACCGATTCTGACAGCCCCGATATCGCCGATCGGAACGACGAGGAGCGGAACTTCCCCTTCCTTGATGAGTTCCGTCTTGCTCGGCAGCTTGCTGTCGCTGAGCAGCATCGGGGGAATGTAGCTTTCCTTCGTATAAGCGGTTAGCCCGCTGTAGGAAGGACGGACTTTACCGAAGTCTGTCTCGCTGTGCCTTACTCCCTTCAGCAGGTATTGCCTGTTCTTCTGATCGTACAGATAGAACGCGTAAACCGGAGCATCCACGAACGTTCCGAGCCGTTCGAGCAGGAAATCGATATTCTTATCGACGCCTTTGGATACTTTGATATGCTCCAGCAGTAGATTAGCGGCCCGTTCCCTCGCTCTGGATCTGCGGAGCAATAGGCGTTGCACCACCAACAACGGAACGAGAAGCATCAGGGTAAGCGCGGCTGCCGCGATAGGATATAGCCAATCACTGTCCATCACGTTCACGATCCACGGCCACCTCCTTCTCTGCTTCTACCATACTTTGTAAAGCGATGTATTGTACCAATTGCGTTAACTTGCTGTTCAATACCGAAATTTGAATCGACTGGTAGAGCACGATCAGAAGCAGAATGAGCGCCGAGAACAAGAATAGCAAGGCGGGCGGGTAATCGACGCCTAATTTCCGCGCGGTCCAGTTCAGCAGGGACGGGAACGCGGCAATGATCAGAATGCCCAAAGCTCCGGTGAGCCATAAAATCGTGTTGCGCTCGTTCAACTTCTTTTTGGCCAGCAAATAAACGACGATGCCTGAGAAGCCTAAACCCGATATCAAGTACACGATCCTAAGCAGACTAATGCTCCCCATAACCCGTCACCTCCTTAACCCGAATGCTCGCCCGAATGTCTTGGAACGAATAGTACAAGAACAACACGCCGCCTAGGCTCGCGCCGATCGCTGCTCCATAACCGAGACCGGCTGCCCCGTAGTGATCCTTCAAGCCATAATCCGCAGCGGCGTTCACAACCGATGAGACAATGGAAATCCACAAGGGTATCGCCATTCGTCCCGCGGCTAGAAAATATCGGATGCATACCGCCGCAACGCCCATTCCAGGGATAGCCAGCGAATAGCCTTGGACGATATCCGAAGTTACCCGAACCGAGTGATCGTCGAAAGCGCCCCTTTGAAACAAAAGCTCGACGATCGGATCGCTGAGCGCGTATAAGATCGACGTGGCCGTCAGCGTGACAAGCAGCACCGTTCCGATACTGGTCTTCATCGTAACGGCGATCTTCTCTCCCCGTCCTAGCGCCACGTCTTTCGAAAGCGAGGGCAGCATGACCGAATAGACTGCGGACGCGATAACCCAGATCGGCATTTGGGATAGCCGGAAAGCGTAGTTCAGTCCCGCGGCTGTCCCTGTCTCCATTCCCGATGCCCATGCCCTTTCCAAGAAGAACACGGCTTGCCCCGCGAGCAAGATCGATAGGTATGGCAGGAATGCCTTTCCTATCGTCCGGAGCCCTTCTTCGTTAAGGCTGCCGGAACGAATCGAATCGGCATGCACGGGATTCAGTCTCGCGACAGCCGTCCAAGCGAATATTCCCATCGCGCCCACCCCGATCGTAATCGACCATGCGACCGCATATACGGCCGTCGCGGAATCGAAGCCCGCGCCCATGCAGACGCTCATGACGGCTAGCATGACGATATGCGGCAACATCGGTATGGCTGCCGCGGCAGCGAAGGAACCCCTGGACTGAAGGAGCGATGCGCCGATCGCGATCGCAGGAAACAAGAACACGATCGGAACGACGATCGCCAGCAAGCCCTCAGTCAGACCGGAGAGCTGCGTCGACCCGGAGCCGGCGATCCAGCGAGCGATCGAAGTCTTGAACAGGAGCAGCGCAACGGAGATCAGTGCGGCGACGGAAGTAAACGCGATAACCGTCGTCCTTGCCAGCTTGCGAAGGCGCTGTGGCGAACCGGCGGCGACGATCCGCGAGAACGCGGGAACGCACGCGACTCCGAGCGCGGAAGCAAGCAACGAGTTGCCGATCGTATCGGATAGGAAGTACGCCAAAGTTAAGGCATCGGCCTCTACGGACGTTCCGAAGTACGAAGCCTGCAGCAAGTCCTTCGCGAACGCCAGAACGGCGACGGCAAGGTTCAACATCGCCACGAGGCCTACGACACCGAATACATGGGGCTTCGCGCTTAGCCAAGCCTTGCCCGCGATCGTCCTGAACATTGGGGTTCCTCCTTCCGCTGTCGAATCAGCCGAATATACGATCTACGATTTCGTCGCGGCTCTCTTCCCTGTGCAAGTGGAAGACCGTGAAGTTCTCGTCCTCGTAATAGACGGAGAACGAGCCGTCGCCTTCATGGGCTTCCCGATACTCGTTAATCCACTCCAACAACTGCGGGTATTCTTGCTCGTATCTATCGTAATTGGGCTTTTCCGTCGAGAGCGCGCTTAAATCTTGTTTGAAGACGTTTTTCTCGTAGAATATGAAAATCTCTGGCGCAACGTCGTCGTGCTTGTTCTCGCCGAACCGAGTGAGCGGCTCCTTGCTCGGATCGTACACGCCGAGCAAATGTGGATCTCCGTCTCCCTCCCCTAAATACATGTGGAAACCAGATCCGAGCACGATCGCGTACTCCTGGACTCTCGGAGACACGATTAAGTAGGAATTCGGCGTAAATTCCGAATGGATCCTCAAATATTGCTCGACGGCCGCGTCCCATTCCATCTTGTAGGGAATGATCGGCTTGACCGGTACCCACGCGACCGAAGCGACAGCCACCGATAGGCTGAGCCCGAGTTGAACCCAATCGGCTCCCTTGCTTCTTCCCATCATGCTCATCGTCGAGTGCCAGGCCATTCCAACGATGAAAGGGAGGCATAGCACCCAGATATCCTCGGACCGAACCGAGACGACCTCCAGCTTCGTCAGCGTGCCGCCGTAGTAATAAACGGCGAACGTTCCGAGCACGAACAGGCTGCTGAACAGATACGCGAATCTTGCATAACGGTCTCTCCAGGCGACCAACCCGTGAATGAAGACGAGCAAAGCCGCGGTTAACGCGATCTGATCGTATATCGTAATGTCCGGGCTCACGATGTCGGCTAACCGGCTGGTCAAATAATTGCCGGTTGATTCATGCACCTTCACTCGCATCAGCTTCGACAGCACGTAGGGAGATCCGACCGCGATCGAAGCCCCTACACCTGTCGCCCCTACGAAGACGACTCTCTTGAAATCTTGTTTGCCGTTCACGAGGATATGCAAGAGTATCAGCAACCCCATCCCCATGCCGAGCCAAGCATAACCGACCATATGGGCAGAGCCGACCGCCATCGTTCCGGCCGCCGCTGTCCAGAGCCGGTTTTTGTTGCCGCCATGCAGATAGGAAAGGTAGAAATAGAGAGCCGGGAAAACGAATATAAAAGCGAATTCCTGCGAGTTCGTCGCGGCTTGCCTGTCGTAAGCGTTGCCTGCATAGAGCACGCTGAGCAATCCATAAGCGATCATCGACGCCGCGCCGGCATACTTATTCTTAGTGAAACGGGAGACGGCGAAGTAGATGCCGCCCATCACGAGCATAATGCACGTTGGTCCCATATATTTGAGCACGTAGATCGAATTGATACTCGCGTATTTGAATATCGTGTCTAAAATGATATACAGACCGGAAGGATAGAACCCGTCGGGAAACAACTGCCGCATATCGATAAACTTCATGAATTTGAGCGTTACGTTGCCGTCCGACATGCCGGGAACCGGGCTCGTCAGCGCATCGTAATAACGAATGTAAGCGGAGAGGAGGATAATGAACGCGAACAGCGCTATGGACAACATCCGAGGAACCGATGACACGAGCTTTCGGTAACGGTCCTTCGACTTGCTCTTAGCTTCCTGGTACTTACGGAGTCCTATCTTTTTCAGACTGATCAAACCCTCGAAGTAATCGAAGCCCCACACCGTCCATCTGCTCGCCGTTTCGTCCCGCTCTTCCGGCGTCTTCATCCTCATCGCTCGGGTAACGACGAGCAAGATCAGAATTGTCGTAAGCGCCAGCCACTCGAACAGCTTGGTAACGACGAGAACGTAGCCGATCGCGACGAGTAAAGGAACGATGCGCAGGAAATTGCCGACAGCCTGCTCGAGCCCGTCGTCCGACGAAAGCTTCGAGAATAGCCATCTCGGATACAAGACTAGCAGCAACACGAACGCGAATAGGAAGTGAAGCCCGTGATAGAGATGGTTGCCTAACGATGCATACATACGGGCCCTCCCCCTGCGCGTTATCTACGCATCGGTTACGACGCGACGTACAAATAATAATCGAGTTTGCGGAAAATCCGCAGAACGTTCATCGTCGAGACGACTACGAACACCAAGGAACCCGCGACCAAGCCAATCACCGCATATTCATACCCCCACCAACGGCTGCTTAGAAATCCGACTACGATGTCCAACAAGAACGACGTCCATATCGATTGAATCGCCAGCTTAGGCTGGGACAGAGAGAACATAATAACGGCATTCATCAACGCGACCGCGATGAAGGAATAAGCGATTAACGACCAGAAGAAGACCGACTTCGTAATCGGATCCGTAATGAGCGCCCTTCCGAGATTGGATGGGAAATGGGTCGTGACGTATCTCGTCAACACGTAAATCGCTATCGCGCTTAACAACGTGATACCGCTGATCAACAGCACCCTCTTCCAATACTGCCGGACGTACATGCGGTTCATTTTGTCGGCTTCATAGCCCCAGAACGCTTGCTGGCTTGCCTGAATATCGACCATAAGCTTGTTCAGTATGACTTCGCTCATGCCCATCGGAAGGATCAACACCAACAGAGCAAAGTCCAAGCCAAGCTCATAATACCCGCGGAAAAGGATGAAGAATGGCATGCCTTCCGGCGCGTGCGTCGACCAAGAAATCACCCTGTCAGCATATAGAAAACCGAAGTAGAGCATACCGTATATAAAATAGGGAATCGTGGAGTACATGGTGACCGACATTTTGGGCATTTTCGGGGCGATGCCTTTCTCGCCCTGCGCTTCGGCTTTCTTGAAATAGTAGATGACGAGCCCGATGCTGACGATCGACACGATAAGCAACGCGATGATTTGCGCTACGATGATTTTCTCAATGCCGTAGATTCGAGTGATTACGTAGACGATTCCGATACCGAACAGAATCAATCCGGTAAACGTCAGTTCTTTTTTCAAGATGTACATGACCGTAACGGACAGCCAGATGGAGTTCAAAAAGAAGTAATAGAGCAACGTAACGGTCAACAGATCGAATGGTAAAACCTCGATCACCATATTGAATAAGTACAAGCACGCGCTCACGACCAAGCAGAGGACGAAGCCGAGGAAGATGAAGTAGAATGTGACTCGTCTCGCCATGTTGTAGTAACCCTGGATGATGTAAAAGAAGCCTCTGCGAGCGATCGCCTGGGTGAAACCGCCTACGGTTACAAAACTGAGAATCGTTCCGATCCCGATGCTCGTCGCGAGCTCTACGGATAAATTCTCGTAGGACCATAGAGAGAAGCGCAGCGTAAGCATGGAAAGAACGGATAATGCCATCGGCAATGCAAAGATAACGCCTCGCAAAAAATGCCGGGTCAGCTCCATCACGATTTCCGTCAAACCGTATTGACGGACTCTCGCGAAAGGCGTAAAGCGGACTTTCTGCTGAGTCCGCTGCCATAATATATCAGCAAGCTCGAAGACGTCCTCGACCCCGAATACTTCGGCCGCCCTCTCGTCGTTCCAACCGAACGACTCAAGCAGAGCGGCGATCTCATAGGTGTCCTCGGGCTGAAGATGCTTATCGAATACCATCTTGAGCAGTTCATCGAGCAGCTGCTCCTTCTCGTCGATCGACTTTAAAGAAAGTGCCGTCTCCACGGTTAATCACCGGACGAAGGAAGTCTCATGTTGACGATCAACTCGGCCAGCTTCCCTTCCCTTTGGGCACGTTTAACGACTTGCTCCGTGATGACTGAATCCTTCGCGACGATGAGCCTTCCGTTACCATCCGCAAGAGATTCTCCGGCGATTTTGCCTACGATATAGTTGCGCTTGATGCTTTCGATTTCAGGATTAATCGACTCATCTTGCGGTTCCTCCTGCATCGCCGAAGGCTCCTCCTCAGGCTCCTCCTGAGCAAGACCCGCTGCCGTTTCCGATACGGCAAGTGGTTCCCGGCTAGGCTGCTGCGAAGGCCGCGACTCGGATTGTCCGGTTAGAAATTGCTGGACAGGCGCTAAGTCCATCTCCATATAGTGATTGATCGGTCCCCAGAATTGCTCGGAATCGATGAACTCGGTCTCCTCAAGTCCGATCGCTTCCTCTTGTGGCAGAGGCTCTATACTGCCCAGCTCGTTATCCACCGGCATCAGGGGTTCTTGAGTGACCGGAGCAGCGACAGCAGCAGGCTCCTCGACTTTGCTCCTTGGCGTCATCGTGATGACTTTCAGTACAGGCCTTTCTGTTGCGGACGCCGTCACAGCTGTTTGTTCCTCTTCGTTAGCGCCGCGAACGGTCTGCTCCAGGAGCTCCTTCGCCTTTTCCTGCCGATGCAGACTTCGCACCCCTCTCAATTGCTCGTTAAGCTTCCGGTTGCGAACCTTCGCTTCATCGACCTTCGCTTGCAGCTCTCGAAGCTCCGTCTCCTGTAAATAACGGAGTCTCTTCATATACAGATCGGCGGACTTCTTGTGTATTCCGAAGAGCGCCTTTGTCGTTAGTTCCTTTGCCATTCCACATGCCTCCGTTCAATTCGCGTGCTGCCGATTCGCTTGCGATGACGGTTCTCCGCGATCTTCCGAGACGGAAACCTGGTTCTGACGGAGCAATTCTTTAAGTTCCTTTTCCATTACGCCTTGTTCCGCCAACTCTTGCTTTCTCGCTTCAAGTTCCTCTTCCAGCGTAATATTGGTGTGACTGAGCGCCGACAGCTCCTCCTCCAACTTCTTCCTGGCAAGGTCGAATTCGTTACGGACCGATTGTATGAGTTGTACGTAAGCTTTCGGATTGTACCCCCATAACGCTCTGCGGCTCTTCATGATCATCTCACCTATCTTCCTATCTCGGACATTATCCCGCGTTAGCCGTTTGCAAGACGATCAATTCGTACTTATACCGTTCAAGCGCCGCTAACTCCGGTTCGTTAAGCTGCTCGTAAGCAGTTGAAATTTCTAGCAACAATACAGGGACGGATATCGCGTACGGATCTTCCGCGATCGCTTTGCGGAAATGAGCGATTGCTTCCTCGTAGAAACCGTACTGCATGAGCGCATAGCCTTTGTCGACCATTAGCTGACGCTGCTTCGCGGCCGCAGGTCTCTCTGGTCGCCGCGACGCGGATTCCTTCGGCGCGACTGCCGGTTTGCGCGCCGTGTCTTGGGCTCCGACGGCCATCTTGATGTAACTCTTCAGATGTAGATCGAGCACCTTATCCAAGGTAAAAAAGTTAAGCGCGCGTTCTTTGCCTTCCTGCCCGGTCTGCTCCGCGAATTCTGGGTCGCTCAGCAGTTTGATCGTCCCTTCGGCGATTTGCTCCGCACCGAAAGGCGGGACGAGAATACCCGCGCTTCCCAGCGCTTCTTTGATCCCTCCGACGTCCGTCGCCACGACCGGCTTCCCGGTCATCATCGCTTCGACGACGGAATACGGGAAAGCTTCGGATATGCTCGATAAGACGATAACGTCCCCGCTCTGGTAAGCCTCAGCCATATTGCTCGTATGCCCAGCGAACGTGAACGTCTCTTGAAGCCCGAGCTTGTCCCGTAGCTTCACGCATTCCTCGTAATATTCCGGTACGGATACCGATCCGTATACGACGTATTTAACGTCTGGAATACTCTTGCGGACAATGTCCGCGGACCTGATCAAGGTTAGAATATCTTTGATCGGATCAATCCGCGCCACCGTTACGACCGTCGGACCGGTGTGATTCGGTCTAGCTGCCGCCTCCTTGAACACTCGCTGGTCGACGCCGTTATAGATCACTTCGATTCTTCCAGGCTTTACGCCGAACCGTTGCTCCCATCTGGTGTTGTAGTGGCACACGGGAGAAACTTGATCCGCGAACGCGTAGTTCATCATCGTAACGCTATGTACGAGTCGGATTAGGAACGTCGTTAGGAAGGAGGAATACTCCCTTTTCGACAGCGACAAGTACTGTTCCCTCAAGTAAACCCCGTGCTCCGTCAGCAGAAACGGCGTACCGTACTCCAGCTTGGCGATCACGCAAGGGATGCCGCAGAAAGCGGCTGCGGAAGAATGGGACACATGCGCTTTCGGTACGGGGGTATTCAAGATATTAAAAAACCGGTAAATCCAGCCTAGGCTTTGAATCAAGCAATAGATGTCTGGTTCCGCCAGTTGGTTTTTCGGATCGTCTACGGTTTGCCGTATGATGGATTTGTAAGTGTCCCAAGTGAGTTCCGATTTGAAGCTAACCTTGAATTCGTATTGTTGAAAATACCGGTATAGCTCTAACAACGTTCGTCCGAATCGGATCGGCTGCTTGTCCAAGCGGACGATCTCTTTCACGAGATCCGTGAACAAGGGAATAAAGCGCTCCTTAATTATGCTGTTGTTCGTTCGCCTTTTGGACATGTATGATTTGGAAAATGGCGTATCCAGATGCTCGCTCGGCTCTTCCGTCCCCCATAAAGGCATCTTTAATATAGAAGCGTCTTTAGGCAGCTTAAACTTCTGGGTAACGAACGGATCCATCAGCACGCTATAGATGGTATAGTCGACCGAATCCAACTTATTAACCAATATATCGCACCAGGTGCTGACGCCGCCTTGATGGAACGGGTAGGTTCCTTCCGTCGAAAGCAACACTTTTAATTTGCTCATACCGATCACGGCTTTCTTAGGGAGGTTCTGAAAGTCTGCTCCCATTTTATCTCCTATAGTACTTTCATCGCAATCATCACTCAATAAATAGGTATATTTACCCACACATTCTGACAACATCATTATACAAGAAATTACTGAAAGTATTCTGAACAATAATGAAATTGCCTTGTATTGGCGATTTGTAGATTCTGAACGAATTCGCAATGGTTCTGTTGAACTTTGTCGTTCAATGTCGAATGATCGAACCGCTTCGTTAGAATTTAATTATAGATGCTTGAAGTTTATTGAGTATATAGGAATGATTTGCATGTAATTTATTAAAAAAAATGAATCTTTTGACCCAAGCGCGATTTAGTGAAGATCTGACAGATTCCGATCTTATTGCAAATACCCGCAGCCACTTGTCGCCTCTTATTCGGATACAAAAACCGCGAGCGTCTTGCGACTCGCGGTTACCGGTATATGATCGACTCTTGCATGTCACCCAGCCTAGCTGCTTGTTTCCCCGCTGCGAGGCTCCGTTCCGAACACCCACAGCTTATAGCCGACGTAGTTCACGACTAACGATACGCCGACTGAACAAGCTTTAGCGATCGCCGCTTCCAGCCCCGTATACTCCAAGCCAAGAAGCACGGCCGTCGCGGCTGCGAACGAAAGCATGTTCACGACGATGAACTTTACGATATCCCCGACCTGCTGCCGCTTCTTCACCTGGAACGTCCACACGCGATTCAAGAAGTAGCTGTTCGCGATCCCCGCCCCGTAGGATATCGGCTGAGCCCATGCGGAACCGAGCCCGGCCGCATACACCAACACGCAAAAAACGGCAAAATCGACACCCGTATTCATGACGCCTACGAGTGCGTATTTTGCCATTCTCGTTATTTCCGATCGTTTGAACACTAGATGGCCTCCCTGACGCAGCTTCAGGGCCGCGGTCTAGAACATTTTATAGCCGCCTTTGCGAAGCGCGCGAATCGCCCATCCGCTAATATAAGCGCCTGCGGCGCCTGCGACGACCAGAATGATGTCCGACACGAGCATGGAGCGAACGTTCTCCGACACGCTCAAATCCGGTTGCCACAATTTATACAGACCGTAAGGCACGACGAATATAATGAACAGCCACAGCGGCAGCCAAGTCGTCTTAATCAACATGTTCAAGATGAATCCGATGCCGAAGAACAGCACGAGGCATAGCAGAGAGCCTACGATGCCGAACATAATACCCCCAAGCATATTGCGTCCCTCCAATGTAAGTTACTTTAACAGTTTACAAGTCGTTGTCTCGTGCGTCAACGTTTGCTCCCCCCTATCGGATTCGGCTACAATGGAAACACAGCCTATTGGGACAAGGGAGAGATTACGAAATGAGCGAAGCCGCACAAACATTGGATGGATGGTACGCGCTGCACGACCTGCGAAGCATCGATTGGGAGGCCTGGAACGCCGCAAGCGCCGCGGAGAAGGACGCCGCGCTGAACGACTTGCTTAGCCTAGTAGCGGACTGGCAGGCAGTCGAAGAACGCAAGGAAGGCAGCTTGGCGATGTATACGATCGTCGGACAGAAAGCCGACCTGATCTTCATGCACTTGCGCGAGACGCTGCAAGAGCTTAACGATATCGAGAACGCGTTCAACCGCTCGGCGATCGGACGTTTCCTCAAGAAAGCCTATTCTTATGTAAGCGTCGTGGAGCTGAGCAACTATATGGCCGCGCCGGGCGTCGACCCGATGCAAGTGCCGGAGATCGTCGCGAGGCTGAAGCCGATTCTGCCGAAGAGCAGCCATATCTGCTTCTATCCGATGAACAAGAAGCGCGAGCTCCAGGACAACTGGTACATGCTTCCGATGGAAGACCGCAAGGCGATGATGCGCAGCCACGGCATGATCGGCCGAGGCTACGCCGGCAAGGTCAAGCAGATCATCTCCGGCTCCGTCGGTTTCGACGATTGGGAATGGGGCGTCACGCTGTTCGCGGACGACGCGCTGCAATTCAAGAAGCTCGTGTACGAGATGCGCTTCGACGAAGTAAGCGCGCGCTTCGGAGAGTTCGGAGCCTTCTATGTCGGCAACCTGCTGACGAACGAGTCGCTGGCCAAGCTACTGAAATAATACACGTCACAACGCGAAGACCGGGGAATGTCCCCGGTCTTTGCGTATGCGTATATCCCGATTATTCCTGATCCTTCAACAAATGCTCTCCCGCGATTCCCGGCGTCGTCATCTGCACCGGATCGAGGATCGTGTCCATCTCCTCAGCCGTAAGAAGATGCTTCTCGAGGATCAGCTCCTTGATCGATAGCCCCGTCTGGAGAGCTTCTTTAACGAGCTGCGCGGCTACCTCGTAGCCGAGATGCGGGTTCAGCGCCGTTACGATGCCGAAGCTGTTGTCCACGTATTGCTGGCAGCGTTCGCGGTACGCCGACATCCCTCGCAGCGCGAAACGGTCGAACACGTCAAGCGCGTGCGCAAGGATATCGAGCGATTGCAGCAGGTTGAACGCGATAACCGGTCCCATAACATTCAGCTCGAACTGCCCGGCTTCGCACGCAAGGCAAATCGTATGATCGTTCCCCATCACCTGGAAAGCGACTTGGTTGACGACCTCCGCCATCACGGGGTTCACTTTCCCCGGCATGATGGAGGAGCCTGGCTGCCGAGGCGGCAGCGCGATCTCGCCTAGGCCGACTCGAGGCCCCGAGGCCATGAGTCGGATATCGTTGCATATCTTCGATAGGTTGACGGCAAGAACTTTAAGAGACGCCGACAGCTCCGCGTATGCGTCCGTATTCTGAGTGGCGTCTACCAGATCATCCGCCGTGCGGATCGGAAGCTGTAGATCTTCAACAAGCTTGGCGACGACGATGCGGATATAGTCCGGCGTGGCATTCAGCCCGGTACCGACGGCCGTCGCTCCCATGTTGACGGAGAGAAGGCCCTCCATCGCCCGCTTGATCCGCCCGATATCCCGTTCTAATACGTGCGCGTACGCGCCGAACTCTTGACCCATCCGGATCGGCACAGCGTCCTGCAGATGAGTGCGGCCCATCTTCAGCACGTCGTCGAACTCGGCGGCTTTAGCCAAGAAAGACTTATGCGTCTCGAGCAATGTCGCGACCAGCTTCTCCGCGGATAAATAAGCGGCAATCCGCAGCGCCGTCGGAATCGCGTCGTTGGTCGATTGGGACATGTTCACATGGTTGTTCGGGCTGCAATGGAAGTAATCGCCTTTAGCGTAGCCAAGAAGCTCAAGCGCTCGGTTGGCGAGCACCTCGTTCATATTCATATTAATGGAGGTGCCCGCCCCGCCTTGAATCGAATCTACGATGAATTGATCCGCCCACTCGCCGCGGGCTACCTCCGTCGCAGCTTCGACGATCGCGTCGGCGATTCGGCTCGGGAGCCTGCGCAGCTCCGCGTTCGTCTTGGCTGCGGCCATCTTCACATGCGCGAGCGCTCGAATGAGTGAAGGATGAATCGGAATGCCGGTAATCGGGAAATTCTCAATCGCGCGCATCGTTTGAATGCCGTAATACGCTTCCTGCGGTACGCTCAAGCTGCCTAACGAATCCTTCTCGATCCGGTCGGCCATCGGCGATCCCTCCTCAGTCAGTCTTGTAGCTATGTCTTCATTATACCCGCACGGGTGCAAAAAACCGACATAGCGTCTCTTAGACGCCATGCCGGCTTGGATTGAACCATTTAATCCTCGTCTTCATCGCTTAACGCGCGCATTTGGGCTTCCCATTCCGCGCGGCGCTTCTCTTCCAGATATTCCTGTGTCTTGCGGTCGCGCTCGCGGCCTTTCTCCTTCAGCCGCTCGATGCCAGGCTGTATGAGCAGGTCCACTTCGGCTTGTACGATCGCAGAGAGATCATAACGGGATTGAGACTCCAAGTAGGAGCCAACCTCCATCAGCGCGTTGTAACGGTCCAGTTCGTCACGCGTCAACAGGCCCCGCACTTGCACGCTGCAATGTCTCATTACAGGAATTTACCTTTGCGAAGCACTAACGGAATACCGCCGATAATGAACAGGTAACGGATATCGACCAGCTTCTTCAACCAAGCGGCTACGCGACCTTTGTACTTGCGGCCGAACGCAACTCCGATCGCTTCTCCCTTGCCGAGCGATGCAACGACGCCTTTGTTCGAGAACGCGAACTTCTTAAGCGGCTGGTTGCGGATCGATGCGACCAGGTTGTGCGCGCAATTCACGCCTTGTTGCATAGCCATTTGGGCAGTCGGCGGATAAGGACGGCCTTGCTCGTTGAACAGCAAGGAGTTGTCGCCCAAGATGAAGATGTTGTCGTGGCCTGGAGCGCGAAGGAACTCGTCGACTTTCACGCGTCCGCGCATCGTCTCGAAGCCCGCTTCTTCGATCAATCGGTTGCCGCGCACGCCGCCGGTCCAGATAACCGTCTGCGATTTGATTTCTTCGCCTTCGCCGACGATGACGCCGTCCGGGCTGCATTCTTTGATCGCCGTGCCGATGCGGAACGTAACGCCCTTCTTCTGGAGCACTTGCATCGCATACTCGACGAGCTCAGGATCGAAGCCAGGCAACGCCGTAGGCGCCGCTTCGATGTTGATGATCTTAACGAGCTGAGGATCAACGTCGAATTGCTTGCAAAGCTCAGGAACGCGGTCGGCAAGCTCGCCGATGAACTCAATGCCCGTAAAGCCTGCGCCGCCGACGACGAACGTCAAGTAGTCGGTACGGTGAGGCTCGCGCTTGAAGCGAGCGAATTGATATTCGATATGCTCGCGGATGAGGCGAACAGAGTTGATCGAACGAATGTTCATCGCATGCTCGGAAAGTCCCGGGATGCCGAACGTTTCAGGCTCGCCGCCGAGGCCGATAATGAGATAATCGTAAGATAGCGTGCCGTCTTCGAGAATAACCTTACGGTCTTGAGGACGAATTTGCACAACGGTCGATTTCACGAAATCGATCTTGAATTCGTCGATCAGCTTGGAGATGTTAACGCGAGCGTTCTCCGGATGATCGGTGCCTGCCGCAGGCATGTGCAGGTGAGTCGTGATGTAGTGATAGTCGTGCTTGTTGACGAGCGTTACGTCCGCTTCATTATAGTTCAATTCCTTTTGCAGCCGAAGAGACGTTAATACACCGCCGTATCCCGCGCCAAGGATTACTATTTTTGGAATGCTGCTCATGTGGTGATCCCATCCAATCCTATGATGTATTTATTTGTGAAAAATTACACAATCTCCGCCGTTAATTTGCATCCGCCGGAACTATACATGCAGTATCATATCGGCTTTTTCAACAATTTTCAAGGATCTTTTTCACGAATAAATTTGTGCTTCTCTACAAAGACCTTTTCATCGCTTAGCTCGAATGTTTATAATTGTGAATGAGATACAGCTGCCTATAGCCAGGCCATTGACGGAGGTGTCCTACCTTGAGCCAGAGCATTGAATCCACTGTGGACGTAGCCATTATCGGCGGAGGTCCTGCAGGCATGTTCGCAGCATTTTACGGCGGCATGCGCCAAATGTCCGTAACCTTGATCGAAAGCATGCCCCAACTCGGGGGTCAGCTAGCCGCATTATATCCTGAGAAATATATTTATGATGTCGCCGGATTTCCGAAAGTAACCGCGCAAGAGCTTGTTAATAATTTAAGTTCCCAGATGAGCCACTTCCAGTCAGACATCCGCTTAGAGGAAAAGGTCGTTAAAGTAACGAAGCTGGAGGAGCGGCTGTTCGAGATCGTCACGGACCGGAGCGTCGTCCACTCCCGTGCCGTCATCATTACGGCCGGCGTCGGGGCGTTCGAGCCTCGGAAGCTGGAGCTGCCGGAAGCCGCGCGTTACGAGAAGAAGAACCTGAGCTACTTCGTCAGCGACCTGGAGCATTACCGCGGTCAGAAGGTGCTGATCACCGGCGGCGGGGATTCAGCGGTCGACTGGGCGCTTATGCTGGAGCCGATCGCAGAGCAAGTCATGCTTGTCCATAGACGGGATAAGTTCCGCGCTCACGAGCATAGCGTCGAGCTGCTGATGCAATCGAAGGTGAAGGTCATCACCCCGACCGAAATCACGGCGCTGCATGGCGAGGATAACATTGAGCGCGTATCGTTAACCGACGTCAAATCCGGCGAAGTAACCGAGCATGCCGTAGATGCGGTCATCGTCAACTTCGGGTTCGTGAGCTCGCTCGGCCCGATCGCGGAATGGGGCCTTGAGATCGAAGGCGGCTCGATCGTCGTCGACTCTCGCATGGAATCGTCTATTCCCGGCGTTTTCGCCGCAGGCGATATTACGACGTACCCCGGCAAGCTGAAGCTGATCGCGGTCGGATTCGGCGAAGCGCCTACTGCGATTAACAATGCCAAGGTGTATATTGATCCGAATGCCAAGCTGTCCCCCGGACACAGCAGCAACATGAAGCTCTAGCGCTTCTTTTCGCACAAAAAGGGCACTCTACCTATGATAACCGGCCGTTCCGGACATCAGAGGAGGGTGCCTTTTATGATTTGTCCTGTATGCAACGCTTTGAGCCTCCTAGCCGTGTCTTGTCCGCATTGCGGTGCCTCCGCCGAAGACGAAGGTCGTTGGAGCGACTGGAGCGGACCTTATTCCCCCTACGAAATGCGCGCCGAAGCCGATATCGGTTCCGAAGCCGACCTCGTCTGCAAGCATGCCGTCCGTTGCCCGCAATGCCAGCTTTCTTTTACCTCCAGCATCGGTTTGTGGGATGTCTAGCATAGGTGCCCCTCGGGTAGAGACAGCTTCCTTCGGCGGATTTCCGCGCGAAGCAGACGCACGAATTCTCTGTCTAGCTGCATCCGCAAAGCATTGCGATAAGCATCGATCAACATTTCATCCGGCAGCATCGGGAACATGAGCCCCACTTCCTTTCCTTTGAATGGAACATCGTGAGGGCATCATAGCATGGGTAATTTTAGGCGGACAAGCCGTTCGTTCATCCACAACAGACTGTGAATAACCTGTGCGAATCTTGTTGAAAAAGGCTGGCGATGCCCTTATAACCTTGTGAAATTTGTGGATGAAGTTATTCACAGTCTGTGCAGCTTCAAGCGGAATAAAAAAGTTTCATGGTCATAGTAAGGACGATTAAAGGTTTTAATAGAAAAATATGTCAATAATCGCAGTTTACTGCGGTCGAGTATTGACCTCCAGAATCCAAACGTGTCCGTTGCGGTCGATTCCGTAATCGTAGCCTAGCTGTCCGATCCCCGGAAACCGGCTCTCCAACAGCGCCGTAGACGCTTTCGTCAAATTCCGCATCTCCTGCTTTTTACGCCTAACCCATCTTGGGGACAAGGAAAGCCTTATACCTTGCGCCGCAGTCATCTGAACGCCTCCCCGGCACAGGTTCGTCACGAACAGTCCCCGGCGGGCGATTCTGCCGACGATGGCTCGGTACCTCCATGCTCCGTTCTCCTTCACGTACTTCACCCGGTAATCAATCGGTCTGCCGGCGACCGTCGCAAGGTGTATGCCTCGCTGGATCAGATAGGATCTTCTTCTGCGTCTTCTGTTGATGACCTTCATGATGCCGCTTAGACTGGACGTTGTTACCGTGCGGGCCATGTACGTACAGGAGTACCGTCCGCCGTTCCTCGCGATCTTCATGACGCCAAGACCGCCGCCGCCGCGAATCGGCTTAATGACCACCATGCCGTAACGGTTCAGCATCGAACGCAAATTCGTTGCGTTGAACAATCTCGAGGGCGGAATGTGCCTCGCGATATAAGGGTTCGCGGACATAACGCTCGTTTTCAACCATTTGCTGGCAAGCTGCCGACTCATCCAAGTGACTCCTTTCCTGTTTATATGTATACATACGAGGGCGAACGGACAGGTTCTTGGATGGATGACGCGGTCAGTTAGCCTTATTTTATAGTTGCGATGGTGTGTTTGCCGGGTATGTATCTTCTTACGGTTGCTGTTACAGCCGAGAAATCTGAACTAAATGAATCAAGGTGATTTCTCGGTCTGTAAAGGCAAACGCTCCGCTCCTCCAGAAGATACATACCCTCCTTTCATCATCGCAAAGGACTAATGCCCGCGTCGGGGGTGGTGGAAATGGAATAACGGAACTGGGTTCCGTTATTCGTGAAGAAAGTGTGTTTGGATGCGCGATAGCGAAACTGGGGTGCGTTATTGGTGGGGGATTTGCGTCGGATGGGCATTTTACGGGTAAATAGCGGAACTGAGTTCCGTTATTCGTTGGGAAAGTGTGTTTGAGGGCGCGATAGCGGAACTGAGGTGCGTTATGGCGCGTGCGCAAGGGGGGTTGAGCGAGTAATAGCGGAACTGAGGCGCGTTATGGCGCAATTCGACAAATAGAGTAGGCCCATGCGAATGCATGGGCCTCTCACAGAACCGTACGTGCGGGTCATCGCATACGGCTCTTCCAGCGCTATCCCCTCTGGGGATGTAGTTCATTATA
>Ga0065721_10049711_pt1 | contig 28304 bp, 21 predicted proteins | sample Mesricmetagenome_FD_59108 | JGI IMG/M metagenome (GOLD analysis project Ga0065721, IMG submission 59108) | Mesophilic microbial community from rice straw/compost enrichment Sample: eDNA_1 v2 (version 2) | ecosystem: Engineered > Solid waste > Grass > Composting > Bioreactor | place: USA: Davis...
GGCTGGAGAACAACCCGTACAAGCTGTGGTCGCTTCATGAAATGGAACGAACCGGCGGTGAACCCGATGTGGTCGGCCAGGAGAAAGCGACCGGTGAATACATCTTCTTCGATTGTTCGGTCGAGACACCGAAGGGACGCGTCAGTGTCTGTTACGACCGCGAAGGATGGTTGGCGCGAAAGGAGGCTCGGCCGGAAACGACTGCCATGGACATGGCGGAATCGATCGGCATCGAGCTGCTGACCGAGGAGCAATATTTCGAGCTGCAGAAACTGGGTGAGTTCGATCTGAAAACGTCGAGCTGGGTCAGGACGCCGCCGGAAATTCGCGATCTGGGCGGTGCGCTTTATTGCGAACGGCGGTATGGACGCGTGTTCACCGGACACAACGGCGCCCAGTCGTATTACAGAGTCCGCGGCTTCCGGGGCGTATTGAAGGTTTAGCCGGATTGGGCCTGTGCAGCGAGGATGAGACGGACGTTCTGTGCGTTCTCCGACGGTTTCCGGAAATAATTTTGACCCACTGCGCAACTTTCCCTAGCTTGGCGTGTAATTCATTGGGAAACGTTCGAGCGTTTTTACTGAATGGCCTTTTTATCGCTGAAAGAATTCTTCGCCCGCATGGGGCTCGTCACTCCCGAGCAGTTCGACGAACATGGGAAGGCCTGGCGCGTGGCGGTCGAAAACGGTTCCCAGGAATCGCTGCTGGCGTTCATCTGCCGCGAACGTGGCATTGCCGAGGACGTTTTTCTCCAGAAACTCGCGCAGGCTCTCGGCTGGCCGTATCTCGACATCGCGAAGCTGGATGTTCCCACACAGGCTCGCACCAAGATTTCCACGAAGGTTGCCTTCCAGCATTCGGTCCTACCGACCAACTTCGCCGACGGCACCGTGCAGGTGGCGGTCAGCAATCCTTTCGACACCGCGATGCTGAACGCGGTTCGTTTCGATGCGAAGGGGCCGGTGGAATTCGCGCTCGCGCCGAGGGCGGAAATTGAAAAGGCGCTGAAGAAGTACTACGGCGTTGGAGCGGAAACACTCGAAGAAATGGGCGAGGCCAGCGAAGACGAATCGCTCGAACTGTTGATCGGCGACAAGGAAATCACCGAAGGCGATCAGGAGGCGAGCGTCATTAAGTTCGTGAACCAGGTGATCTGGGAAGCGTACAAGGATCGCGCGACTGACATTCACCTGGAGCCGCAGGAAGACGAACTGCGCATCCGCTACCGCATCGACGGCATCCTGCACCAGACTCCGATGCCGCCGCAGCTGAAGCGTTTTCAATCGGCGATTCTCTCGCGTATCAAAGTGATGAGCGGGATGAACATCGCGGAGAAGCGCCTGCCACAGGACGGACGCATCAACGTTCGAATTAAAGGCGAGGAAATCGACATCCGCGTTTCCACCGTGCCGACGGTTTATGGCGAGAGCACATCGCTGCGTCTGTTGTCGCGCGGAAAGATTTTCCTGAGTCTCGACAAACTTGGATTTTCCCCGAACGACGAAGCTGCGATCCGCGAACTGATCGTGAAGCCGCACGGCATTCTGCTTGTGACCGGTCCGACCGGTTCCGGCAAATCGACGTCGCTTTACGCGATGCTCTCGACGATCAACTCGGTGCACAAACGCATCATCACGGTTGAAGAGCCGGTTGAATACGAACTGAAGGGCATCAATCAAATCGCGGTCCGGCCGGAAATCGGCCTCACGTTCGCGATGGGGCTGCGTCACATTCTGCGTCAGGATCCGAATGTGATCATGGTCGGCGAAATTCGTGACCTGGAAACCGCCGAGATCGCGATTCGCGCTGCGCTGACGGGTCACCTGGTTTTCTCGACATTGCACACCAACGATGCGCCCAGCGCGTTCACGCGTTTGATTGACATGGGCATTGAGCCGTTTCTCGTGGCGTCGTCAGTGGAAGCCATCATGGCGCAGCGCCTGGTTCGAACGATTTGTCCGCATTGCAAGACCGAGCAGAAGGTGGAGCCGAGTTACCTTCGTCGCATTGGCTTCCCTGAGGATGAGATTCCCACGGCCAGGTTCTGGCACGGCGCCGGATGTGAAGATTGCCGCCAGCTTGGGTATCAGGGACGGCTGGCGATTTATGAACTGCTGCTGCTCAACGAGCAGTTGCGTCCGTTGATTCTGCAGCGCGCCGCCGCCTCGACCATTGCTCAGCGTGCGATGGAGCAGGGGATGCGCACGTTGCGCACCGATGGCTGGAACAAGGTGCGAAACGGCATCACGACGATTGAGGAAGTCCTGCGCGTCACGCAGATCGAGGAACATCTCGATGCGTTGATGGAGGACAAGACGGAGGTTCTGGCGAATCTCTCGAAGCAATGAGCCGCCGACTTATGATTTACAACTTACGAGTTACGAATCTGCGAAGCTTGTTCTTCGTAAATCGTCTGTCGCACATCGGAAAGCCCTCCTGATATGGCCCGCTGGAACTCCTGCAACGTCCTTCAGATCGACGGAGACAGCTGCCGGCTCTGGCAGTTCGATGGCGGTTCATTCAAGCTGAACAAGGAGCAGACCTGCAAAAGCGGCGAACCGCTGCCGGCTCCGGTCGTTCAGAAAAGCTGGAGTTCGCTCTGGCAGCCGAAGCTCAACATCGCGTGGCTTCCACCGGAACACGTTTTCATCCGTGTCGCGCAGTTCCCCCAAAGCACGCTCGAGGAAACCCGTGCGATGGTCGAGCTTCAGATGGAGAAGCTGTCGCCGATTCCTGTCACCCAGGCGGTCTGGACCATGCATGTGGTCGCGCAGAACGCGGGCAACATGCAGACCGTGGTCGTGCTGATCGTGTCGCGCAACGTCGTGGAGGATTTTCTCGGGAGACTCGAAAAGGAAGGTTATCTCGCCGATCGACTCGAACTTCCTGTTCTCGACCAGCTGCAGGCCACGCAGGTTCATGAGGACGGCGCGTGGATTTACCCCGAGGCCCGTGCTGCGCATGACACCGCGCTGGTCGGTTGGTGGTATAACGGTGTTCTCCAGAATGTCGATCTCCTGAAAGTAAAGCCCGGCGCAAACCGAGCCACGAGCATGCGCGATCAGCTGATGCAGATGGCCTGGGGCGGCGAGCTGGAAGGATGGCTTGTTTCAAAGCCCAAATGGCATCTCGTGGCCGGCGAGGCACAGGCGGCGGACTGGCACAAGGCGCTTGAAGAAGGATTGGACGAACAGGTTGAACTGGTTTCTCCGGTTCCGCCGCAGGATCTTGCGGCACGGACGGCCCGGCGTGCGGCGGCATCCGATCCAAACACCACGTTGTTGCCGCCTGAGTTCGCCGCGCGTTACCGCCAGCAATTCATCGATCGGCTCTGGATGCGCGGCCTGGGTGCCATCCTCGCCGTGTACGTGCTCGGATTGATCGTCTATTTCGTTGCGGTGAGCGTCGTAAAATTCCAAGCCAACAATGCCGAAACCGCATTCGCCCAGCAGGCTTCCTCCTACACAAACGTCATTCGCCTGCAGGAACAGCACAAAGTTTTGAAGCAGCGGCAGGAATTGAAATATGCCGCGCTGGATTGCTGGCAGGCCGTGGCGGAGACCATGCCCGCCGGTCTGACACTCGAATCGCTGAATTTCGCTGGCGGCAAAAGGCTTTCACTCAATGGCACGGCGCCATCAGATCAGTCGGGAGGCGTTATCGATTTCAGTGACAGCCTTCGCAAATACGTCGCGCGCGGCCAGCAGCTGTTCGATCTGCAGAAAAACGATCCTCCACGAATCACCGTCATGCCGGGTGGCATGGTGCGGTGGACTTATGATCTGGAACTGAAGAGGTCAGGCGAATAGATGAACAGCTATCTGTCTCAACTCAATCCCGCCGAGCGCCGCTTCGTTATCATCGTCGCGTTGGTGTTCTTTGTTGTGATCAACGTCTTCTTCATTTGGCCGCATTTTGGCGATCTCGGCGCCTACCAGCAGAGGCTGCAGAAGGCGCGGTCCGAATTCGCCAAACGGGAGCAGGTGATCCAGCAGAAGACCACACTGGAGCGCGATATTCGCGCGCTGACGAGCGAGGGCGGCAATGTTCCGGCTGAGGATGCGGCGATCCAGTTCCTGCGCACCATCCAGGTGCAGGCTGCGCAGAGTGGTGTCGGTTTCCAGGGAAGCTCGAGAACCTCCACCAGTACCAATCAGTTTTTCCTGGAACAGCTGCAAACTGTTCGCGTGATTTCGCCCGAATCGAATCTGATCGATTTCCTTTACAACCTCGGTTCGGGCAACTCAATGATTCGGGTTCGGGAAATCTCGGTTCGTCCGGATCAGTCCCGGCAGCAGCTTGATGCCAACATCACGCTGGTGGCGAGCTATCAAAAGACTGCCCGCCCGGCGGCGACAAAGGCTGCACCAACTGCGGCTCCGGCAACCGCCCGGACTGTCACTCCTGCGGCCGCGACCGCGACAAGGACCAATTCCCCGGCACAATCGCCATCCAAGCTTCCGACGCCTCCAAAGAAATGAAAACGACCTTTTCAATCCTCTTGCTTCTGCTGCTCGTGTCGTGCGCGCAGAATTCGTCCAGGAAAACCGAGCCGCAAGGGCAGTATCGGGAGGGCGCGGTCGAGGAACCTGTCGAACTGGCGCAACCGGTGGAAACGATTTCACCAGTGGTCCCACCCGTGGTTGTTCCTGCCGAACCCGCGCCTGTTGTTGAACCGGTTGTTACTGCCGCCCCGTCTGATGTGATTCCCGCCGAGCCAACGCCTGCGGTTCTTCCTGCTGTGCCCGGACCGGCTGCTGCGGCACCCACGATTTCGGCCACCGCTTCGTCTGGACCTGCAACGCTTCAGGGCGCGAATGACATCATTCCGGCCGGCATGATCGATTTCCGGAACACGCCGATTGAACAGGCGTTGCAAGTTTATTCCGAGCTGGTGAATCGAACCCTGCTGCGTCCGGCCACACTTCCGGCTGCACAGATCACATTGACCACCCGGACTGCATTGACGAAGCAGGAAGCGGTTCAGGCTTTGGATGCCGTGTTAGGCATGAATGGCATCACCATGATCAATGTGGGAGACAAGTTCGTGAAGGCTCTCGCACAGGCGGAAGCTCCGATGAGTGGCGCGACACCGGACACGCGGTCGGCCGAAGAACTTCCCGAGTTCGGCGCGTTTTTGGCCCACGTGGTTCAGTTGAAGTATGTGAAGCCGAGTGAGATCGTTCCGGCGCTTCAGCCGTTTGCAAAGATGAACTCGATTCTTCCGATCGACAGTTCGCAGATCATCGTGCTTCGCGACTACACCGAAAACATCAAACGCATGCTCGAGATGATCGAGCGGATCGACATCATGGTTCCGGGCGAGTTTGTCTCGGAAGTCATTCCGATCAAGTATGCGAAGGCGTCTGAGATTGCGGATGCATTGAACAGTCTGAGCGGCGGCGGCGGCACCACGAGCATTGGGCGGAGCACCGGCTCCACGCGCTCTGCCGTCGGAAACACCATGGGCACGACCCGGCAGGGTGTGGGTGGATCTACTCTGGGACAGACGATGAACCAGCCCGGCACAATGGGAGGAACGACAGCCGGCGCGGCTCCCGGGAGCAGTTTCACCGATCGGTTGCGCAACATCGTTCAGCGCGCGGCCACTTCCGGCGATCTGGAGATTCTCGGCAAGACCAAGATGATTGCAGACGAGCGAAGCAACTCGCTTCTGGTCTTCGCGACACGGCAGGACATGGAGATGATCAAGACCGTCGTTTCCAAGCTGGACGTGGTTCTCTCGCAGGTTCTGATCGAAACAGTGATCATGGATGTGAACCTGAACGATTCGCTGGCTTACGGCGTTTCCGCCGGACAGCCGCCAAAGGAAAACAAGACGGGAGGAATCGGTGGCGCCTACAACAACTCGGGCGGACTCGGAAGTTTGGCTGATTTCTTTGCGGGTGGCCTGACCAACGGCAATTTCCCTGAATCGTCCGGCCTCACTTATTTTGGCAAATACAAAGGCGATCTGAACGTCGTGCTCACTGCCGCTGCATCTGACTCGCGCGTGAACGTGATCCAGAAACCGCGCATTTTGACATCGCACGCGACGCCAGGATCGATCTTCGTCGGCAGCACGGTTCCTTACGTGACCAGCACCTACTACGGCGGCGGCTACAGCGGCCCAAGTTCTTCGTATCAACAGTTGCAGGTCGGCATCGGCCTGACCGTCACGCCGTACATCAACCCTGAAGGCCTGGTGGTCATGCAGATCGATGAAACCATTGATGAAGTCAGCGGCTCGGTGCAGATCACCGGTGTTGGTGATGTGCCGACGACGACGAGTCGAAAGCTTTCCGCCGAAGTTGCAGTGAACGATGGCGATACAATCATCCTCGGCGGCTTCATCCGGAATGCGTCAACAAAAAGCGATTCCGGTGTGCCGCTTCTGAAGGACATTCCGATGCTTGGCGCGTTGTTCAGCAGCCGCGCGAACACCAAGGCCCGGACTGAACTGCTCGTGCTCATGAAGCCGACGGTATTGAAGACTCCAGAAATCGCAGCGGCCGCTTCACGTGAGGAAAAGAGCCGCATGCCGGGTGTGACTGCCGCGGACACGGAAATCGAATTGCAGGAGAAGGCGTTGCTTGAGAAACAGCGCAAGCGCGAAGCCGACGCAAATAGCAGGAAGGCGAAGAACGAGAAACGCTATTTCATCGGCGACTGAGCACCTCGCTGGCAGCGGCCAATGTAACAATGCGGAAGTGCGGAGCAGGCGTGAAAATTTTCCGCCTCTCCGTCGGCGGCTGCCTCGGCGGAATGTTGATCCGCTTTTAAAACCGATCCGGCAGCTCAGAGGAGTCGTTGCTGATTTGAGCCGGAGGATTTGATTCCGAGTTTGCGATAACTCAATTCCGTTGCAACACGTCCCTGTGGAGTTCGGTTCAGGTAACCTTCCATGATCAGATAAGGTTCATAGACTTCCTCCAGGGTGTCCGGTTCCTCACCCACGGCAACGGCCAGTGAATTCACTCCCACAGGACCGCCGCCGAATTTCACAATCAACGTTTCGAGAATCCGCTTGTCCATTTCGTCCAGGCCGTTCTCGTCGATTTCCAGCATCGCCAGGGCGCGATCTGAGATCGTCTTCGTGATGCGCCCGTCTCCCTTGATCTGCGCGTAGTCGCGAACGCGGCGAAGGAGATTGTTTGCGATGCGCGGAGTTCCGCGGCTGCGCCGGGCAATTTCATGCGCACCGTCTTCTTCGATGTCGATGTTCAACAGTCGCGCCGCGCGGATGACGATTCGCGTCAGTTGGATGGAATCGTAATAGTCGAGCCGTTCGCGAATCGGAAACCGGGTGAGCAGGGGAGCGGTGAGCAAACCGCTGCGCGTGGTCGCGCCGATCAATGTGAACTTCGGAAGATTCAATCGGACACTGCGCGCATTGGGGCCCTGGTCGATGATGATATCCAGTTTGAAATCCTCCATTGCGGGATAGAGGTATTCCTCGATCGTTTTCTGAAGGCGATGGATTTCGTCGATGAACAGCACATCGCCTTCCTCGAGATTTGTCAGCAGTCCGGCGAGGTCGGCAGCCTTTTCAATCGTTGGTCCGCTGGTGGCCTTGAGATTGGATCCCATGGCCTTCGCGAGAATGTTTGCGAGCGTGGTTTTGCCGAGTCCGGGCGGGCCGGATAGCAGGATGTGATCGAGCGCTTCGCCGCGCTGCCTGGCGGCAGCGACGGTGATTTCGAGGCGTTCCTTGACCTTGGCCTGGCCGGTGAAATCGGAGAACAACGACGGACGCAGCGTCATTTCCAGAGCCGCATCAGGCTTCGTCAGCACGTCGGAAATCATTCGTTCAGGCATCGCTGTGAAGATGGGGAAAGCTCGTTCGGGTTCAAAGTTCAAAGTTCGACCGTGAGTTCAACCGAAATCGGTTCCGAGAACATGTTTCGTCGGTATTCGAAAATCAGTCGCACAACACTTCTGCAAAGGTTGCCATCGTGTCTCGTTCGAACAACATGCTCGCTGTCGAAAAATCTCGGAAAATTGTCTTCCAGGGACGGATTTTTACGTTTGCAGATGATAAGTTTTTCTCCTTTAAAAAATTTCAAAGGCGGTGCAGTGTATTGCCGTTCTCCACTCAATCTCACGATTCACTGAATCGGATCTGATCCCGTTCAGTTGAAGCGAAAGCCTGTGATTATCAGCTCAATTTTGGGTTGGTTCTTTGCCAAAATACGGTTGGCAACAGCGTCAGTTCATTCCCTAGTCTCGCCCGTAAATATGAGAAATACTAAATCCATGCTGATCAGAAGCCTGTCGGTTCTGGCTGTGCTCGGCTCTGCGCTGGGAGCCTCCGCCAGCGAGGCCGATATCAAAATTCCGGACCTGAAAACGGTCACATTTCCAGGACTTGGCGGGGTGAGTGGAACCACCCTGATGATGCTTGGAATTGTGATCTGCGTGATCGGAGCGCTCTTCGGAATTGTTCAATATCTCCAGACGAAGTCATTGCCGGTGCACGAGGCGATGGCGAAGGTGTCGAACACGATTTATGAAACGTGCAAGACCTACCTGTTCACACAGGGCAAGCTGCTGGCGATTCTTTGGGTGTTGATCGCCGCATGCATGGTGTTCTACTTCGGATTTCTCACGGAACACAAGGGGGCGGACGGCGAGGCGATGAGCAGCGGTCACATCGCATTCAATGTGCTCGTTATTCTGGCGTCGTCCGTTCTCGGCATTCTCGGTTCTTACGGCGTTGCGTGGTTCGGAATTCGCATCAACACCATTTCGAACTCCCGCGCGGCATTTTCCGCTCTGAAGGGAAATCCGCTGGCCACGCTCGGCATTCCGCTCCGTTCCGGCATGAGCATCGGATTGCTGCTGGTGGCGGTCGAACTGTTCTTCATGATCTGCATCCTGGTGTTTCTCCCTCGCGAGCTGGTCGGGCCCTGCTTCATTGGCTTCGCCATCGGTGAATCTCTCGGCGCATCGGTGCTGCGTATCTGCGGCGGCATCTTCACCAAGATCGCGGACATCGGTTCCGATCTGATGAAGATCGTGTTCAAACTGCCCGAAGATGATCCCAAGAACCCGGGTGTGATTGCAGACTGCACGGGTGACAACGCCGGCGATTCCGTCGGGCCGACAGCTGACGGTTTTGAAACCTACGGTGTGACGGGTGTGGCGCTGATTGCGTTCCTCGCGCTGGCACTGGCGGCGAGCCCCGTCGTTTGTGCCACGCTGATCATCTGGCTGTTCGTGATGCGTGCGCTGATGATCGTGACTTCGCTCGGTTCGTATTTCCTGAATGAAGCGATCAGCAAGGCGATGTTCGGCGGAAAGAAGGATTTCGATTTCGAAGCTCCTTTGACGCATCTGGTCTGGATCACGTCGGCGGTTTCCATCGCGGTGACATTCATTGCCAGCAAGCTGTTGCTCGGCGGATTTACGGTGGAGGGAGTTGATCCTGCAATTACCAAGAATCTCTGGTGGGTGCTCTCCGTGATCATCAGCTGCGGAACGGTGGCGGGTGCGCTGATTCCTGAGTTCACGAAGATTTTCACGAGCACGACCTCGCGGCATGTGAAGGAAGTGACGAACTGCTCTCAGCATGGCGGTGCGTCGCTGAACATTCTGTCCGGCTTTGTTGCGGGCAACATGTCGGCGTTCTGGATGGGCCTTGTCATCATGGTCCTGATGTTCGTCTCCTATTACTTCTCACAAAATCCGGCGCTGATGACGATCATGCCGCAGGAGTTTGCCTTCGCGGCGCCGATCTTCGCGTTCGGCCTGGTGGCCTTCGGATTCCTGGGAATGGGACCGGTGACGATCGCCGTGGACAGCTATGGGCCGGTGACGGACAACGCTCAATCGGTTTATGAGCTGAGCCAGATTGAAGCGCGCAAGGGCGTGAAGGAAGAGATTCGCAAAGACTTCGGCTTCGAACCTGATTTTGAAAACGCCAAGTATCAGCTGGAAAAAGGCGATGGCGCGGGCAACACCTTCAAGGCCACGGCCAAACCTGTGTTGATCGGAACGGCGGTTGTGGGTGCCACCACAATGGTGTTCGGCATCATCATATTGCTTGAGAATCTGTTCGGTGACGTGATTCCGAAGCTCTCGATCGTTCAGCCTGAAATCATCCTCGGCCTGATCATGGGCGGCGGTGTGATCTACTGGTTCACGGGAGCCTCCTGTCAGGCGGTTGTCACCGGCGCTTATCGAGCGGTGGTTTACATCAAACAACATATGAAACTTGATGCGAGCACCGCGTCTGAGAAGGACTCGAAGGAAGTCGTTCGCATCTGCACGGTGTATGCGCAAAAAGGCATGTGGAACATCTTCATCGTGGTGTTCTGCTTCTCGCTCGCGCTGCCGTTCTTCAATCCGTACTTCTTCATCGGCTATCTGATCGGCATCGCGTTCTTCGGGCTGTTCCAGGCCATCTTCATGGCGAACGCCGGTGGCGCATGGGACAACGCGAAAAAGATCGTGGAAGTCGATATGCGCGCGAAAGGCACCGATCTCCATGCGGCCACAGTCGTCGGCGACACTGTCGGCGATCCGTTCAAGGACACTTCGTCCGTGGCGTTGAACCCGGTGATCAAGTTCACCACCTTGTTCGGTCTGCTGGCGGTGGAAATCGCTGTGACCATGAAGAGCCAGAGCGTGAAGACCGCAATCGGCCTGGCCTTCTTCATCCTGGCGTTGATCTTCGTGTATCGCTCGTTCTACGGAATGCGCATTCCTGAAGAGAAATAAATGGATTGAAATATCACGACCGTCCGCCGACATCGATTGGCGGACGGTTTTTTGTTGGTTCACCGGGGTCGTTGTTTTTCCGTTGAGTCTGCGTTCCAACTGTTGGGTGAAAGGCTGGTTTATTTTCTTTTTGGGCTCATGGAAAAAGCCATTGCGTGAGCCGGGTTTTTCCCCAGAATAACGCCGCAACCGGGCATCAGAGTGCGAGCAGTCTATAACATTCTTTTCTCGATCTTCTTCGTTTTATCAGCGCCGTATTACTTTCTGCGCATGTGGAGAAGAGGTAACTGGACGAAGGGATTCGGCCAGCGCTTCGGCGCGTACGACGCCAAAGTGAAACAGGCAATTACCAATCGACAGGTGCTCTGGATGCATGCTGTCAGCGTCGGGGAGGTGAACATCTGCACCCAGCTCATTCGGGCGCTCGAGCCGCGAGTTCCCAACATGAAGATCGTGGTTTCCACGACCACTACCACCGGGATGGGTGAATTGCAGAAGAAACTGCCGACGCACATCACGAAGATTTACTACCCGATCGACCGGCGACCCTACGTGACGCGCGCGCTGGCCGCGATTCGGCCGAAGGCGGTGGTGCTGATCGAGGCGGAAATCTGGCCGAACTTTCTGTGGCGAGTCAAAGAACTTGGAATTCCACTGTTTCTGGTGAACGCAAGGCTGTCGGAACGCTCGTTTCGCGGCTACCGGCGCTGGGGATTCATTTTCCGGAAACTGTTTGCGTCGTTCACCGGTGTTGGAACCCAGACCGAGGCCGACGCAGCCCGGCTGCGCGAACTCGGATGCCGGTCGGAAGCCATCCATGTGGTCGGCAGTTTGAAATACGATGCCGCGAAGCTGGACGAGAAGCGCGTGCTGGATGTGCCGCGAATGTTGCAACAGGTGGGATGTCCCAAAGACGCGCTGTTGCTGGTGGCTGGAAGCACACATGCTGGGGAGGAGGCGCTGCTGGCCGAACAGTTTCTGCGGTTGCGGCAGAAGTTTCCGAACGTTTTTCTGGTCCTTGTGCCGCGCCATTTCGAACGCGGACGGGAAGTGGGACGCGAGCTTCAGGAACGGGGGGTGAAGTTCATTTTCCGCAGTGAAATCACGGCAGGAACTCAGTTGCAGCCGGGCGAGGTCGATTGCCTGCTGGTGAACACCACGGGCGAACTCAAATATTTCTACGAGCACGCCACGGTGATCTTCGTCGGCAAGAGCTTGAAAGGGCAGGGCGGACAGAATCCCATCGAACCCGGTGCGCTTGGGAAGCCGATGATTTTCGGTCCGCACATGCAGAATTTTTCGGACATCGCCAGGAACTTCGTCGCGCAGTCCGGCGCGATGCAGGTGCAGGATGCTGCCGGCCTCGAAACCGCATTGGCAGAGCTTCTCGGAAATCCCGAAAAACGCGAGGAACTTGGACGCAACGCCCGAAAGGTGGTTCGTGAAAATCTCGGTGCCATCGAGCGCACCGTCGAGATGATCGTGCGGAATCTCGGCGACCAGGACATCTATATCCGGGAGATTGCCTGAACGAAAAAGGCGGCAATCGCTTGCCGCCTGTCCTGTTCTGAACTGGAAGAATTTCTCAGCCGAGAATGCGCCGGCCTTCGTCGAGGAAGATGCCCTTGAAATTCATTTCGAGTGCCTGCGGGTTGGTGGCCTTTGCCAAAGCTTCCTTCTGGCTCACCTTGCCATCCTTCACCAGTTGGAACAGCGCCTGGTTGAAGTTGAGCATTCCGTCTTCAGTGCCGGTTTCGATCGCAGCGGCAAGCTTGTCGAGGCGGTTTTCCTCAATGAGCTTCTTCACGGTTGGCGTGTTGATGAGAATTTCAAGCGCAGGTGTCATTGTGCCTGAAACCGTGGTGGCCATGCGCTGACAAACGACCGCCTGCAAACAGCCGCTGAGCTGACGCCGGATCTGCTCGCGTTCCTCTGCCTTGAAAAAGTCGAGAATACGGCTGATCGACTGGGATGCATTTGTCGTGTGAAGCGTTGAAAATACGAGGTGACCCGTGTCGGCGGCGCTCATCGCAGCCGTGAAGCTCACGGCATCGCGCATTTCGCCGAGCATGATGATGTCGGGGTCCTGACGCAGCACGTGTTTGAGCGCGTGGTGGAATGAAAGTGTGTCCAGTCCGACTTCGCGCTGTTCGATGACGGATTGATTGTCTTCGAAAACGAATTCAATCGGGTCTTCGAGCGTCACGATGTGCTTTTTGAAATTGGCATTTACGTGCTCGATCATCGCCGCGAGCGTGGTCGATTTACCGGAGCCCGTGGAACCCGCCACCAGAACGATTCCGCGCGGTGATTCCGCGATCTTCTTGACCACTGGCAGCAGTCCCAGTTCTTCGAAACTCGGCACGTGTGTTTTCACGAAACGCATCGCCAGGGCCCACTGTCCGCGTTGCTGGAAAAGGTTTGTTCTGAAGCGGCCGACGCCGGGAAGGTAATACGAAAAATCGACCTCGCGTTCGGTCTCAAGTTTCTTGGCCAGGTGAGTGGGGGTGATCTGCTTCACAACCGAATTGAGCCAATCCTCGGAGGGATACGGACACTCAATGGCGACGAGTTGCCGGCTGATGCGGAAAATGACCGGGGTCCCTACCTTGATGTGAATATCCGAAGCAGAACCCTCCACTGCCGTCTTCAAAATCTTATGAAACAATTCCATACGGACCGGGAGCGTATCAGAGCAACATTGCGAGCCAACAGGAAAGTGGTTCGCGAAGAAAATCCATCTGCGGGAGGAATGCCCCGCCAGGCAGAAGAAAACTCAGTGCATGGTCGCCTGAGCCATGGAAGTCAGGCGCGCCTGGGCCTGTTTCGAAACGTTTGTGAACACCATGGAAACGTGATAGCCCGTGTGCTTGTTACCGGTGCAGGAAATGACAACGCCGCAGCAATTGATCTTGGTGTTGTCCTGGGGCGAGCGCAGCGAAAGCGTCATTTCCGTCCACGGTGAGAACGCCGAAGCGCTCCGGAATTCAATGCCGTTTTTGTGGATGATCACCGAATCGGGGGACAACGTAAGCCGTGTCTGACGCGCTTCGACTGTAACGTTCGGAAGCGATCCACCGTTTACAATTTTTCTCGCGCTCATAGAAGCGGACTCAAACTAGCACACGCGCCCTCTCCGTCAAAGGGGCATTTACCATTCAATCACCGCCGCACCCCACGTCAGGCCGGCGCCAAACACCACGAGAAGAATCAAATCTCCCCGCTGGATACGGCCGGAGCTGACGGCTTCATCCAGGGCGATTGCGACGGATGCAGCGGAGGTGTTTCCGTATTTGTCCAGATTAATGAACAGCTGTTCCGGCCTGGCTCCGAGGCGTTCGCCCACCGCATCGATGATGCGGCGGTTGGCCTGATGCGGGATGATGCATTTGATCTTCGAAATATCGATTTCGCATCGACGTAATGCTTCACTCGCAGCCGTGTTCATCGCCTGCACCGCGTTTTTGAAGGTTTCCTTTCCTTCCATCCGCAGATAGTGCAGCCGGTTGTTGACGGTCTCCAGCGAAGCAGGGCAGCGGCTCCCACCCGCGGGCATGAAAAGCAGATCGGACTTCTCGCCATCGGCACCCATGACCGCTGTGAGCAAGCCATGCGAACTTGGGCGGCTTTGCAGAATTGCGGCGCCGGCTCCATCGCCGAACAGGACGCAGGTGTTGCGATCCTTCCAGTCTGTGATCGAAGAAAGCTTTTCTGCGCCGATTACGAGCACCGTGTCGTAGGTGCGCGACATGATGAACTGCTGACCGATTTCGAGTGCGTAGATGAATCCAGAGCAAGCGGCTTCAAGGTCGAATGCTGCCGCGCGTTTCGCACCGATTTTGTGCTGAACCAGACAGGCTGTTGAAGGAAAGGGCATGTCCGGAGTGATCGTGGCGACAATGACCAAATCGATCTGATCGGCCGTGATGCCGGCCTTTTGCATGGCGCGCCGTGCTGCTTCCGCTGCAAGGTCGGAGGTGAATTCGTTCTCCGCCGCGATATGCCGCTCCTTGATGCCGGTGCGGGTGGTGATCCATTCGTCGCTTGTGTCCACCATCTTCTCGAGATCGGCGTTCGTGAGCACTTTGGAGGGCACATAAGAGCCGACCGCCGCGACGGAGCATGTTCGGCCCTGAAAATTGTGTTTGGCTCGTGGATTTTTGAAGATTTGAGTAGTGGATGAACTCATGCGGGGACAGAGGAAGTGGTTTCAGTCGCCGCGAGACGTTCGTTGGCGCGGCTGATCTGTTGCGAAATGATGGGATTGATCCCGTGAGAAATTTCCTCGGTGGCGACGCGAATTGCGTTGGCGATGGCTCTTTCGCGCGAGGAACCGTGTGCTTTGACGACGATGCCGTTCAGACCCAGCAGCACCGCGCCGCCATAAACTTCCGGATCGACGCGCTTCTTCAATTGGACAAACGCACCCTTCGCGAGCCTGGCGCCGAACTTCCGCATCGGGCTTGAAGTCAGCTCCTTCTTCAACAAATGCATCATCGCACGGCTGAGGCTCTCGGCTGTTTTCAGGACAACGTTTCCCGTGAAGCCGTCGGTTACGACCACATCCACGGCATCATCGAACAGATCGAACCCTTCAACGTACCCGATGAAATTGAGTCCGAGTTGCGAGCACAGTTTGGCGGCCCCGCGTGTCAGTTCATTGCCCTTTGTTTCCTCGGAGCCGTTGCTGAGCACGCCGATTCGCGGATTGGACAGGCCGAGGATTTCCTTGGCGTAGATGTTTCCCATGACCGCGAACTGCGCGAGGTGCAGTGGTTCACAGACGTCATTGGCGCCCGCATCAAGCAGAATGAAATCGCAGGTTTTGGAAGGCATCCGGGTGGCGATGGCCGGCCGTTTGACTCCTTCCAGGCGGCGGAGCTTCATCGAACCAGCGACGAGCGCGCCGGTATTTCCCGGAGAAATGACTGCGTCCGCTTTTCCTTCGTAAACGAGCTCGATGGCGCGAACCATCGAGGAATCTTTTTTCCGGCGGATGCCCTCAAGCGGCTTGTCTTCCATCGTCAGCACTTCGCTGGCGTGGACGATCTGCGTCCGTGGATCGTCGAGATGATGTTTCCGACGGGCGGATTGAATCTCGGCCTCGTTTCCGACCAGAAAGACGGAGGTAATTGCCGAATCTGCTTCGAGAGCCCGTTTGACGCCTTCGATGACGACCGTACTTCCGTGGTCGCCACCCATGACATCCACAGCTATTCGCATAAAAGAAAAGAGCGCAAAAGACTCACATCCTTGCGCCCTTAACTGAAATTAAGCTCCAGCGGTAACGGTGATGACCTGGCGTCCCTTGTAGAAGCCGCACGCGGGGCAAACCCGGTGTGGGACATACGGCGCAGCGCACTGAGGACAGGTGCTGAGTTGCGGCAGGGTCATGACGCTGTTGTAGGCACGGCGCATGCGCTGGCGGCTTTTCGACGGTTTTCGTTTTGGAACGCCCATAATCTAAATTCTCGTTACAACTTCAGTTTATCCAACTCCGCCCACGCAGACGGCTGTTCCGTCCTGGTGGAATCGCTGGTGTTAGACTTGCCAGAGTTGGTATTCGGCAAGCCGCGACAATCCGCCTCACACAACGGATGTTGCGGAAACTCGAGGAGAATATCTTCGCGTATCTGGGGCGTCAAGTCCACGAAATCGCCTGAAATGGACGCCTTTTCATCTCCTTCCAGAGGAAAATGCGCAGTCCAATCCTCCAGTTCCAGCCTGTATCGGAACGGTTTCAGGCAACGCACGCACTGGCAATCGAGCCACAGGTGCAGGCTTCCCTGAGCCAGGAGACTTGTCTCAAGTCGCTCCACGGAAAAGTCGTATTCCAACGGGGAATTGGCCTGAACCATTTCATCCCGCAGATCGAAGTCGAGTTCTTCGACCGCCAATTCTCCATTGAGTTCGAGTCCCTCTTCTTCGAGGTGACGGAGGTTTACCAGCAGTGGCATAAGTCAAAAATCAGCCCGGAACAGTTTTTATTTTCGTCGTGAGGGCTTCGCGCACGTTCTCCGGCACAAACGTGCTGATGTCCCCTCCCAGACGGGCGATCTCCTTGATGATTCTGGAACTCAGAAATGTGTAGGTATCCTTGGGCATCATGAAAATCGTTTCCACTCGTTCGTTGAGCTTACGGTTCATCAGGGCCAGCTGGAATTCAAATTCAAAGTCGGAGACGGCGCGCAGTCCCCGGATGATCGCGTGGGCGGAACGTCGTTCGGCATAGTTCACGAGGAGATTTTCGAAGGTGTCCACCTCGACATTCGGAAGATTCCGCACGGCATCTCGCACGAGTGCAATGCGCTCGTCGATGGTGAACAAGGCCTGTTTACTCTCGTTATGGGCGACGGCGACAATAACCTGGTCGAAAAGTTTGATCGCCCGTTCAATCACGTCGAGATGCCCGTTCGTGAGCGGATCGAAACTTCCCGGGTAAATGGCAGTTCGCATGGCGGGACTGTAACAAAAGGGTTTCCGTTGACGATTCCAAAACCCGAATCGGTCAGTTGGTGCTGGTATCGCGCTTCGCTGCCAGCAAGGAAGTATCGGTGGCGGGTCGCTGCGAAATGATTTCCGTTCCTGGATTCTTCCGCCATGGAACCTCGAATATTTTCACTGCTGATCGGATGCCTTTGACCGTTGCCGGCGGGAGCGCGACGCAACTGCTGGCGAGGGCAGGATTGGTTTTCTGAAGATGTTCGTAGGTCGATTGGCTGATCAGAATGCGTCCCCGCCCGGAAAGGCTTTCCAACCGGCTCGCCAGATTCACTTCCCGGCCAAAGACGGTGTAGTTGGAAATATGATCCTCCGAGCCCATCAGTCCCACCGTGACGAAACCTGTATTGATGCCACTGCCGAGAGTCAGGACTGGAAACAGCGGTTTGAGAGGAAGACCGGCCGATGCCCGGGCGCTGTTTTCAATTTCCAGTTTGCGGTTTGCAGCAAGACGCCGCTGATTCAATTCGTCGAGGCATTGTTGAGCTTCAATCGCTGCTTTGACGCAGTCGCAGGCATGATTGGGATTCGGCGTCGGTGCACCCCAAAACGCCATCACGCAGTCACCGATGTATTTGTCCAGCGTGCCGTCGTGCTTCTTGACGATGTCGGCCACGAGGGCAAGGTAGGTGTTGACCGTCTGCAGCGTTTCACGAGCTTGTTCGTCGTAAAAATGTTCCCGTTCGGCATCGGAAAGCTTTTGTGAGGCAATATATTCTTCCGCCCGTTCTTGTGTTGTGTCCGTGAACTCCGTGAATCCGCGAATGTCTGCGAAGAGAACCGTGACCTCGCGTCGCGCGCCACCGAGCGAAAGTTTTTCCGCACCCAGAAGTTCGTGGACAATGTTGGGTGAAACAATTCGTGAAAAGATGGATTTGACGCGCCGTTGCTCTGTCTGTTCGAACACGACCCGCCATGTCACGAGGCAGACATACGTCATGACGAGCGCTCCTCCAAGAGGCGCGATGACGGGAATCCAGTAGCGTTGGTCAATGTAAAGCAGCCAGGCAATCGCGAGGTAGCCGACGATCATGACCCAGATCAGAAAGCTCGCGAGGAGAATTCGGAGTCGCCAGGTTACAAACGCCGCTCCACCCACCATCGCGCATAGAATTGCCAGGTCAACGGCAGCGGATGAACGACGGATGAAGCGTCCGGTCAGGACAGAATTCGCGACATTCCAGTGCGCACTCGCCAGCAGGGTTTCTTTTTCCAACGGGGTGGCGCCGCGGTCGGTGAGATCGTTTCCAAGTGCGCTCGAACCGACAAGGGCGAGTTTTCCAGCCCAGGTGCTCGGAATGTTGTTGCTCCCATCCAGACGCCAGCGATTTTGAAGCAACAATTTGTGGATCGGCTCTTTGAAAAGCCGCGGGTCGTCATAAGTGAGCGACCAATCAATGTAGAAGCAACCATCCGAATCGACCGGCAACACCCGACGAATTCCATTTTCTCCGCGCAGTGTAATCGTGCGGTTTCGTGCATCGATTTCGGGATTCTCGAGATCAAGCTTCAATTCCTGCGCGGCAAGGACAATTCCCATGTTCCAGATTCGTTCAGTGGTGAAGGGCAGCTCCTTCCGTTCAACGCCCTCCGGCAGTCCAACGACGTCGGCGAGATCAAACCGGCCCTGGTCATCAAGCGGAATGACGATTGGATCTTCGTCGCGAGTAAGCACGAGTGAGTTGGTTTCGATCCGCGCATTTTTCAGTTCCACACCGTAATCGGGGTCGGCTTCTATCAGCTTCAAGGCGGGATGCCAGTTGGTGCGGATGTGAAACGCGCTTGCACGACGGAGCACTCCGTCGGAATCTTTTGCCGCGTCGGTCGTGATGTCGCCCAGCGCGAGGGCGTTTGTTTTGAAAAGAGCCGGAGGGCTAAGTTTTTTTGCTTCCGCCAGGATCACGTTCCCGGCCTCCTTCATGTGGAGAGCAAAGAAGTCATCAGATTCTTTCAAGCCGCCTCGGGCCATTGCCGCCGGCGAATGGTCGGGGCGAAGCTCTCCGAAAATGATGTCGAATCCAACTGCCTTCGCTCCTTGGTCTGAGAGTTCTTTTACCAACCGACCATAGACCTGGCGCGGCCAGTAGAGGCCATAGTTGTAGCCGAGAACTTTGTTGTCTCGAACGAAGTCGATGCTTTCATCATCGATGTAAACAAAGCCAAGGTTGGTTGCTACAGCGGGGGAGTGCTGAAGCGCTTCGCGCACTCGCAGATCGAATGTGAGACGTTCAAGGTGCTCCAGGGCTTTCCAACCGGAAAAATGTCCAGCGCAGACCAGCACAAGCACAGATAGGGCAATGATGGCCGGGGCCAGACGTGCGGGCTTGAACTTCACGTGCGGGAACTAAACAAAAAACCCAGAGCAACTCAAGGTCGCTCTGGGTTTGTAGAGAACAGGAAAAGATCAGTTATTGAAACAGATCGTCGCCGTCCTGAGTTGGCGAAACGTTGTAAACCGTGCGATCAACCGCAAAGACGGTCGGAGGAGTGCCTGCTCCACCACGAAGAGCGCGGGCGTCACGGATGCCCTGCTTCAGCTGATCTTCCGGAATGTTGGTGATTTCACCGGTCTTGGCATCATACTGCTGGCCAGCTTTCACTTCCTGAGTCACAGGCGTTCCATTCGATCCCACATAGGAGAGAACCACCGATCCGCTGTAAACACTCAGGATGCCGTCTGCGCTGATCGAGTAGATCGTTCCGCGGATGCCGGCAACGCCGTTCGGAATCTTGATCTTGTAGTCCGAACCACCAGCAAGCTTCTTGACCGTTCCGAGGATCTTACCGGCCTTGAGGTCGAGTTCGGTGTTCGTCACTTTGTCCACACCCGTGTGGGTGACCGTCAGTTTGTCGATGCCGAGAACGGTGTTCTGATAGATGCGGATGGCGTCCTGCTCGGCTTTCGGCTGGGAGTAGGCGACGGTCGAAGTGGAGGGAGAAGCCGAATCCATCTCGGACAGCGCAGCGCTTTGGGAGAAGGAAGCATTCGGATTGTTGAGCACCACATCCACGTGAGATTCGGAAGCGGTCTGAATGACTGTTCCCTGCTTGAGAACGGTGCCAACCTTCAGAGGGCGCCAAGTGGAGTTGTCAGTGGTGTTATAGCGGGCAGCGCCTTTGATATTTACAACCTTGGCGATGCCCTGTTCGGCTGCTTGAGCGGTGATCGCAGCGGCCATGGCCAGAGCAACTAACCCACCTGTGAGACTTTTCATGAATTTCATAGTCGTTTTCCTGCTGTAGAGCTCTTTACAATCTGCGCCAACTCTAGAGATATGATCCTCATTGTCAACCGAATATTCCTCGGAGTTTTGCAGAAATTTTTTATTCCCATCACTTGGAATTCCGCCTTATCGGATACATTCGGATTTCCTTTAGATTCGATTTCATTCCGCCTTTGTCGCCCGGTCTATAAGCAGATTGTTGACAATGGGTAAATAGGCGTCTGCGATGGGATTGAAGTTCCATTCCAAGCGTTTCGAGCGTTCAAACCAAGCCCGGGCAGCCGCTAGATCTCCGGTTTGGACGTAATGCCAGCCCACATTTGCTGCCGTGAAATATCCATTGGGGTCAAGCTCTATGGCTTTAACGTAAAAAGGTTCTGATTTCTCGCGTTGACCAAGCCAATCGAGGCACATTCCGGCCCTCAGGTAACCGTATCCGTCATGAGGATTGAGCTGAATGGCGCGCTCAAACCATTTCAGGGCTTTCTCGGCAAGCTCTTCGTAGTTTTCGGGGGTTTCCCAGCTTTGGAGGCGGAACGTTTCTCCGATCCCATGAGCGGTTGCGGCGTTTCTGGGCTCGATTTCGAATGCACGGGTGAGTGCAGCAATGCGGGCGTCCGATGCCTTATCGGCTTGTGCCGCCTTTCGAAGGAAACGGTATTCCTCCGTCGAACGGATCTCGTGCCAGGTTAATGAGGTAAGGATCGCTATGATTCCGAGCGTGACCGCCAGTTTGCGGGCGACGCCCAACGAGCACCAGACTCCATCGGTTGCAAATCGCAGTGAGCTGGACAGCAGCGCAAGCAAGGTGATGGAGACAATCGCATTCGACGGAATGTGCATGTTGAAATCGACGAAGGAGTGAATCAGGATCGCGAGCAAACCAAGGGAAGTTCCCAGTACCACTGCGAGCTTGTTGCTGTTACCGCCGCCGAGATCGGCTGAGTTCCCGCGCACAAAACGCCAGGTCTTTTTGAGTCCAACGGCTGTAATACCCAGCGCTACGAGAATGAGACTCAATCCCACAATTCCGTAGTCGGTCAGCGTGTTGAGATAATCGTTGTGAACCCGATCCGGCTGTTGCTGGATCAATTGAGGGCGATATGCCCGGAACCTGAAGTCGTAGTGATTCGGCCCGATCCCCCAAATGGGATTTTCCTTCCACAACTTGAAAGCAGGTTCCCAAAGATCGAATCGGGCGCTGTCGTTGAGGCGTTCGTTGGCGGTAGTTTCCTGAACACGCAACTTGATGAAATCCATTTTCGGCACGAGCACCGAGCCTGCGGCAATCAGGCACAGCAACAACACCGCGGCCGGGAGTCGATAGTTTCGATGAAACAGAAGCACGAGGAACAACGCCAGCAGTGAAAACCCGACTGCAATCCAACCGCCACGTGAAAGAGACACCACAATTCCGCCGAGAATCATCAGACTCGCGTAACCGACAAAGACCTTCAGCAACGGCTTTGCCCGGCTGACCAGCACATATGAAAGTCCCAGCGGAAGCACCATTTCCAGAAAGCCGGCGAGGTTGTTTGGTGAAATGAATGTTCCCGTACCGCGCTTTTTGTAGGGAGTGATGAACGTCCAGACCCGATCCGAACCTGTTGCAAACTGATAGATGGCATATCCAGCGATCAGCATTCCGACGAAAACAAGAACCAGCAGGATCCATCGCATGTGTTCCTGCCGGTGGAGGTTATTGATCACTGCGAAGAACAGTCCCGTGTACAACAGAACCTGCACACATTCCTGGCGCGCCTGATATTCCAGATCAGCAGTGAAATATCGGGCGACGGCATACGCCGCAAAGGCGAGGACTCCCCAACAGATTGGAGGCCAAAGGAGCTGTGGCCGTTCTGAAATCCAAATCCGAATGCCCCACAGCGCGAGGATTCCCAAACCCAGCCCCTGAACGACCAGGTAATCGGGTGTTCGCACCGCACCCATCGCCAAAGGAGCAAAGATCAGAATCGCAAGAAAGAGCCCCAGGATTCCCCGCTCACACCACCTGTCCAACAAGTCACGACTCATTGTGCGCGAAAATAATGAAACCTGCGGGGCGGGTCACGGAATAATCCGTCGATGAGGAAGAGGAAAATTTATCGAAGCGAAGCCGTCCGCCAGTAGCCCTCAACCCATTGCCAGCCGTTCGCAGTTCGCGTCCAGCGTCCGGGAATCCAGGCTGCATCGCGGCTTGGCAGCACTTCCCAGTGGCCGCTCACCCATTCCCAGCCCGATTCCCATTTCCAATGGCCGGGAACCCACGTGACATTTTTTGAAGGGGGTGGCCCCACGATTTCGATTTGAGGCTGCGGGGGAGTCTGAATGATCGTCGCTTTCGAATCGTTTGTGAGTGCGTGGTCGCTGGATGTGTTTCCTGGAAGCACCTCGTAGCGCGTCTCGGGCAGGTTCTCTTCCCGGGCGAATGTAGTTTTGGTTGCCTGCGAATTGCCGCCCGCCCGCCGCTTCACGCAGCCGGACGCGACCACAACTCCGGCAATCAAGCAGCCGAACGTCACAACACAGGACATTTTTACCGCACTTCTCAAGCTGCATTCGCCAGACGCACTTTCTTTGCCAGAACGATCCAACGAGTTTTATTTTGAGAAATTCATGGATGGGCCCGGTAATCCAATCGCCCTGTGCCCAACACTCGCGTTCTCGGTGGCGCGATAGAGCCGTTCTTGCATTGTTCATCCGACAAAGTCACATTCGCGCGAAATGACAGGACGTCGCCATCTCGCATCGATTTTTTCGTTTTGGTGTTTTGTTGTGGGCCTGTTTCAAACGGCTCTCGCCGGGCACTCTGAGGAATTGCTGCCGCCCGGGTTTCGTCCGTTGCCGACGGGAACACACGCCTTGATCGCCACGAAGGTGGTGTGGAAACCGGGAGAGGAACTTTCCAATGCCATCATTTTGATTCGAAATGGCCGAATCGAATCAGTGGGTACGAACATCGCGATTCCGTCTGACGCACGAATCTGGCAACTCAAGGGCGCAACGGTTTACGCCGGTTTCATTGAGACGTATCTCATGCCCGACGGCGCGGTGGCTCCGGTTTCCACGACTGACGCTTTTCCTGTAAGTCACCAAAGCTACGCGGCGGGTGGATCCGGATTTTTTGGCGCGCCGGGCGGCGGCACGGAAAACATTCCCGTTTCAAGTGCGAACCCGCGGATCAAACCGCAGTTTCGTTCGATCGATTCGCTTCCAAAAAATGAATCGCTTCGAGCGTTGCGCGAAATTGGTTTCACATCAGGACTGGCTGTTCCGGCCAAAGGTATTATTCGCGGCACGAGCAGTCTGATCTCGCTTTCCGACCCGGTCGATGTCCGCGCCGTTCTGAAATCTGATCTCTTTCAACACATCGCCCTCGACACGTCGGACAATGAAACGGGCGCTTATCCGGCTTCATTGATGGGGGTAATTGCGTGCATCCGGCAGACTTTGTTCGATGCGCAACATTATGCCCGCGTTCGAAACGCAGATTTGAATTCGGTTCGAAAGCGCCCCGAGTTCAACCCTGCGTTGCAGGCGCTCGCTCCAGTCATTGAACGGAAACAGCCTGTGATGTTTGAACCGGGCAGCGTGTTGATGAACGATCGTGCGGCAAGAATCGCCCGGGAATTTCAACTGTCGTTCGCCGTCGTTTCCAGCGGCGAGGAATGGCGGCGACCTGATCTTCTGAACGGGATTGCTGCGACGTTTGTTGTTCCCGTGAATTTTCCCTCAGCTCCGAAGCTGCCGAATGAAGAGGACTGGATTCAGGTTTCCCTCGATCAGTTGCGTGCCTGGGATTGGGCGGCGGAGAATCCGGCGGTGCTTCGGCGCGCCAACCGTGACATTGCTCTCACCACTTACGGACTGAGCGACAAAAAAAGTTTTCGCAAAAATCTCCAACTGGCCATCGATCGCGGGCTTTCCGAACAGGATGCGCTAGCCGCACTGACCACCGTTCCTGCGAAGCTGTGCGGCGCGGAAGAACTGTTGGGCACCATTGAAGCCGGAAAGCTGGCAAATCTCGTCGTCGTTTCAGGCAGCTATTTTAATCCCGATTCAAAAGTTGTCGCCGTCTGGATCGAAGGCCGCATGTACCGTGTTGGCGATGAAGATTCCAAAATCGCTGAATCTGAAACTGCCGCGAAGCCGACGGAACCCGATGCCACTCCGGCCAAAGAAGAGCCGGAGATACATCTTCGTCCACCTGGTGCGGTGGCGGACACAGTTGATTCCGCTTCGACGAATCGAGTCGCTGAAGTCCAGACAAACGATGCTTCAAAGAACCCAAGGGCACGCGAACTTCAGAAACAACGCGTTGCCCGCATTCTGTTGGCAGAACGTGGTCCGATCACGAATCCGCCGTCTCTCCTGATTCGAAACGCCGTCATCTGGACGTGCGGGCCGGAGGGAATTTTGACCAACGCAAACATGCTGGTGAGTGGCGGACGGATTCAACAGGTCGGTTTTTTCAAGGCGGAGCCGGGGCCTGACACAATGGTGATCGACGCGGCTGGACTGCATCTCACTCCAGGCATCGTCGATTGTCACAGTCACGCTGCAATTCTTGGCGATGGCAATGAAACGGGCTGGCCTTCCACAAGCATGGTGCGGATCAGCGACGTGTTGAATTCCGAAAGCGAAAGTCTTTACCGCCAGCTCGCGGGGGGCGTTACGACGATCAATCTCCTGCACGGCTCGGCAAATCCGATCGGCGGTCAGAATTGCGTGATCAAATTGCGTGATGGCGCAGCGCCGGAGGACCTGATTTTCGAGCAGGCACCGGCCGGGATCAAATTCGCACTCGGCGAAAATGTGAAGCAATCCAACTGGGGCGAAAAGTTCACCACCCGTTTCCCGCAAACGCGGATGGGGGTTCGCGCATTCGTGCAAAATCGATTTGTCGCCGCGCGGCGATACCTGCAGGAATGGGATGCTTACAGGGCTTCGAGGAACTCCGGCTTGGCGGACGCCATTGAACCGCGGCGCGATCTGGAACTGGAAGCGATTGGCGAGATTCTTCGCGGTCAACGATGGATTCACTGCCATGCGTATCGTCAGGATGAAATGCTGATGCTCACCCGGCTGATGCAGGAATTCGGCGTGCAGATCGGGACGTTTCAACACGCATTGGATGCCTACAAAATTGCAGACGAACTCGCCGCGGCCGGAATCGGCGTTTCCGCTTTCTCCGACTGGTGGGGATTCAAATATGAACTTTTCGATGCCATTCCGTTTAATGGCAGTCTGAATCGCGAACGCGGTGTGCTAGTGTCTTTTCACTCCGATTTCTCCGAGCTCGCGCGTCGCCTTTATGTCGAGGCTGGGAAAGCGATGAAATATGGCGGAACGAGCCCGGACGAAGCGCTGAAATTCGTGACGCTCAATCCGGCGATACAGCTTCGAATCGACTCACATGTCGGTTCGCTCGAGCCGGGAAAGGACGCGGATTTTGTTCTGTGGTCGAAGTCGCCGCTGGATACCGGAACGGTTTGCCTTCAAACCTGGATTGATGGGAAAAAGTATTTCGATCGGGAACACGACAGACAGCGAACGGAACGTTTGAAACAGGAACACGCGGACCTGATCGCAAAAGTGAAGAAGGCGGCGTCCGATGGCGCTGCAAAGAATTCCGGAGCTTCCGGTGGCAAGTCGTTCTTTTCCGTTTCGCTCGAACATCAGCACGAGGGCGAATGGAGGTGTCTGCATGAATAACAACGCTTCTCGTCTTTCTCGTTTCAATCCTGTTTGCCGAGGTGTCGGGATGGTACGGATGTTTTTCGTTTATGCATCGTTGACGCTGCTTTCGATGCTTTCGGGCAGTGCCGAGTCGGTTCTTCTACAGAACGGGTTCGTTCACACGGTTTCAGGTCCGACCATCACGAACGGTTTCGTTTTGATCGAGAACAACAGGATCGCGCGTGTTGGCAATGCGGATGCGCAAACCAATATTCCCGCAAACGTCCGGGTCATTGATCTCGGCGGGAAGCATCTCTATCCCGGATTGATCGCACTCGACACGTCGCTCGGTCTGACGGAGATCGAAGCGGTGCGCGCGACCCGTGACGTTTCAGAAGTCGGTGAATACACGCCTGAGGTTGCTTCCTGGGTTGCGGTGAATGCGGACTCTGAGTTGATTCCCGTGGCTCGCGCCAATGGAATCGCCTGCTTCGAGGCCGCACCGCGCGGGGGCGGAGTCGCGGGGCAATCGGCATTGATGTTCGCCACCGGCTGGACGTACGAGGAAATGATCGTCAAGGCGCCCGCCGCATTGCATCTCTTCTGGCCTTCGATGGAATTGAATCTGACTGCAAAGGAACGCGTTCGCGAACCGGCGAAAGTGAAATCAATCGAGGATCAGCAGAAAGAACGGCGGTCCAAATTGAAGGCGCTCGAGGATTTCTTCGATGAAGCCCGCGCTTATGCAAAGGCGCGGGACGCCGCGAAGGAAGGAAATTCATCGACCTTCAAACCTGTTCCCGCCTGGGAAGCGATGACGCCGTTTCTCAACGGGGAACGTCCTGTTGTGATTCATGCCGATGACGTCAGGCAGATTCGCCCGGCAGTGAACTGGGCGGCTGCGAATCAAATCAAAATTGCCATCGCGGGCGGACGGGATTCGGGACTCGTGGTGGAGCTGTTGGGCCGGCATCGGGTGCCCGTGATTTTCGAGTGCCTGTTTGTTCAGCCCGTGCGCGACACGGAATCTTACGACCACCTGTTCACGACGCCGGAAATGCTGCGTCGCGCGGGAGTGAAAACGATCTTCGGTTTCGGCTCCGGAGGATTCGCTGCGACGTCTCTGCGGAATTTGCCGTACGCGGCGGCACAGGCGATTGCCTTCGGACTTCCGGAACAGGAGGCGTTGAAAGGACTCACGCTTTACCCTGCGGAATTGATGGGCGTGTCGGATCGATTGGGATCCATCGAGCCCGGCAAAGAAGCGACGATCGTGGTGTTCGATGGAAACCTGTTCGACATTCGGTCGAATCCCCGGCAAATGTGGATTGCCGGTCGGGAAGTCAGTTTGGAAAGCCGCCACACCAAACTCTACGAACGTTTCCGCAATCGGCCCGGTCCCGGCAGCGGGCGATGATCGATGGCGGTTACGCCGAGTAACCAGTGATGTAGGTTTCAAGTTGATGAATCGTGGTGGTCTGGGCTGATATCGTCCAGTTCACCAGATCCCCGATTGAAACAATGCCTCGAACCTTGTCGCCTTCCATCACCGGGAGATGGCGGATTCGATTCTCCGTCATCAGTCGCATGCATTCCTCAATTGAATGGCCCGGCGTGGCTGTGGTGACCTTGTCGGAAAGAATCTCCCGGACTCGGGTGTCCTTCGAAGATTTCCCTCGGAGCGCGACTTTACGCGTGTAGTCGCGTTCGGAGAGAACCCCCAGAAGTTTGTCCGCTTCAGTGACGAGCAGTGCGCCGACATTTTTGTCGGCCATGAGCTGGATGGCATCGAACACCGTTGAGTCCGGCGAGACGGTCCAGACGTTGGAGCCTTTGTGGTCAAGGATTTCGTGGATGGTACCGGTGGGGATCATTTGAACACCTCGTTTTTGAGAACCGAACCTGCAATCCAACCGTCAGCCGCTGCCTGGGGCTTCAACCGGAACAACTGGTTGCGTCTGTTCATGGAAACAGATTTGTTCGGAGCTGAGTTGGTTTTACCGTAGCACTCAAAAGTCGAAAAAAAAGGAAAAGTTTTTCCCACCTCTCGCGGCGGGTGTGATTAAAAGTGGGTGAGATTAATTCCACATGTTTTCCCACTGGCCGTTTGCACGCAGGACACGGAGGTTGGCGATCCGATCCGCGCTCTCAATCAACCAGGCAGCTCCGGCTTTCTTG
>Ga0065721_10002763_pt1 | contig 28302 bp, 17 predicted proteins | sample Mesricmetagenome_FD_59108 | JGI IMG/M metagenome (GOLD analysis project Ga0065721, IMG submission 59108) | Mesophilic microbial community from rice straw/compost enrichment Sample: eDNA_1 v2 (version 2) | ecosystem: Engineered > Solid waste > Grass > Composting > Bioreactor | place: USA: Davis...
ATTGTCAGTAAACGAAACAGTACGATCACGTGAATCCTTAATGAAAAATAAAATGGGCGCAGCGCCAGTCATTGCAGCAGCGTCCTCGGATGTTGTTTTTGTCGGATTACGCTGCGCTAATCCGACCTACGGGTCGATGCCCGGATGTGTTGGTTGTCGGATCACGTCGCTGCGCGTCTAATTCGACCTACGGGGCACTTGGGTGCGTCCTCGGATGTTGTTTTTGTCGGATTACGCTGCGCTAATCCGACCTACCGGGTGGTGCCCGGATGCGTTGGTTGTCGGATTACGCCGTTGGCTAATCCGACCTGCAGGTTGTGTTGGGCTTTGGATGTTGGCGTAGGTCGGATTAGACGCGCAGCGGCGTAATCCGACATCACCTGTCTCTGAACCGCCAATCCCGCCTCAACGCATGACTAAACCGCCACTCCCACCGACCGGCACTCCTCGTAATCCCTCACCAAGCCGCCAATCTCACGTCAACTCATCACCAAACTGTTAATCCGACTTTCCACCCACTTTCCGTAACAGCTGCTTGATCCGCGCTTCGATACGGTCGGTGTGTAGTCGCAGGTCGTCGACGTCCTGATAAAAGCCTTCCAGTTCATTACGTGCGGGCAGGGTGCCCAGTTCCTCGGTCAGGAATTCACTGACCAGGCGCCGGGCTTCGCTGGTGCGGTTGCTGGCGTAGCGTGCGCCGCTGCGAATCATCTCGGCGCTCTGGTGCCCGATCACGTCGCCCACGACACCGGTCAGGGCTTCTTCCCAGTCAATATCCAGATTTCTCATCAGGCGCTGCAGGTCCACCAGCAGGCCGGTGTTGCCGATCACCTCTACGCCGCTGTTGGCGAAGCTGGTGTGCTGGCTGCGGGCGAGGCGCGCCAGGGCTGGCAGGGAGCCGCGCAGCTGGGTATGGACTTCGCCCTCCCAATGCCCCATCAGGCGGATGCCATCGATGTCGGTGGTGACATACACAGTAAAGGCTGGAGCCGTGACCTGTACCGCCAGAACCTGATCCGCCAGCCTGCCCAGCGCGATGCGCGTGCCTGGGTCGTACTGCAGGGCGGTATTGATCAGTTTTTCCAGGCCTGCCAGGGCAGCGGTGGAGAGGGTGGCGTCCATCAGGGTTTGATCCCTTTATGCAGCGCGACNATGCCGCCGGTCATGTTGTGGTATTCGGTATTCACAAATCCCGCGTCNTCCATCATGGCCTTCAGCGTGGCCTGATCCGGATGCATGCGGATGGATTCCGCCAGGTAGCGATAGCTGTCGGCGTCGTTGGTGATCAGGCGACCCATCAGGGGCAGGACTTTGAAGGAATAGGTGTCGTAGACCTTTTCGAGCAGGCCGTTCTGCGGCTTGGAGAACTCCAGCACCAGCAGGCGTCCGCCGGGCTTGAGCACGCGCAGCATGGAACGCAGCGCCAGATCCTTATCGGTAACGTTGCGCAGGCCGAAGGCGATGGTAATGCAGTCGAAAGTATTGTCGGGGAAGGGCAGGTACTGGGCATCCGCCTGGGCGAACTGAATGTTGCCAGCCACGCCGCGGTCGATGAGCCGGTCCCGACCGACATTGAGCATGGATTCGTTGATATCCGCCAGCACGACCAGCCCTTCGCTGCCCACCCGCCTGGAGAACTGGTAGCTCAGATCGCCGGTGCCGCCAGCGATGTCCAGCACCTTGTGTCCTGCCCGCACGGCGGAGACTTCGATGGTGAAGCGCTTCCACAGACGGTGGATGCCGCCGGACATGAGGTCGTTCATGAGGTCGTATTTGGCGGCCACGGAATGGAATACGTCAGCGACGCGTGCGGCTTTCTCTTCAACGGCGACTTCTTCAAAACCAAAGTGGGTGGTTTTTTTCTCGTTCATAGCAGGGTCCAGGACGGTGAGCGGCGGAAGCAAAGGCGGCTATTGTACAATGCCGGAGCGTTTACACCAGCCGAGGGGCGCAAACACTGTGCTATCAATCATGCAGGGTGCAGCCCGGAGCGCAGCGCGACGGCAGCTGGATTAACGCATAATTCCCCGACAAGAGACTTTAGTGAAAGTCTGGACCATACTTTGAGCTGTTGAATTTGCCGGCGTCAGGCCCGGCCCCTTAATTACATAACTGTTCACCCTGAACCGATAAGGAATCGGCAATGATGTCTTTGACTGCCCGCAGACTTTTCTGTTTGTTAACACTCCTGTTTCTGGTCGTTGCCTGTGATCGCACACCGCCCGCCGAAACCCCGGTTGATGATGCACTGAGGTCAGCGTGGAATGCCCACATTGTGGATTATCCCCGCCGCTGGATCGCCACAGGGACGCCCATGTTCATCCGTTTCAGTCATCCGGTGGTGGATGAACAGCAGCTCAACCAGCCGGTGGAAGGGCTGGTCAGCCTGAAGCCGGACCATCCGGTTACCGCACTCTTCACGGCTGTCGATGAACTGCGCATCACGCCCAACACCCGCCTGCCTAACGATCAGTCGTTCACGCTCACGCTGCGCAATAAAAACCTGCGCGACATCGACGCGAAACTGAAGCCCTTTACCGTGCAGGTACATACCATCAAACAGGATTTCGATCTGAAGGTTGAAGGGCTGATCGGACAGGATAATTCCGACAACATGACCCTGCGTGGCCAGATCGTCACCACCGACAGCGCTGACGCCCGGGCAGTAGAAAAGATGCTGCGCGCAACGCTGGGGGGAAAAACGCTGCCGATCAGCTGGGAGGCCCAGGGCGATCGGAGCTTCAGTTTTGCGCTTGCCGACATTCCCCGCAGCGCTGAGTCCGGTGCTCTGCGGCTGGAATGGGACGGCAGCGCCATAGGTTCAACGGAAAAGGGCGCGCGGGATATTACCGTACCGGCCATCAATGAATTCCTCATCACCCACGCTCGGGTCGTGCGTCATCCAGATACCTACGTGGAAGTGAACTTCTCTGAGCCGCTGGATGCGCGGCAGAACATGCGCGGACTCGTGCGTCTGGCGGACCAGGAAAACGTGCGGGTGCAGATCGACGGCAGCCGCCTGCGGGTATATCCCGCTCAGCCCCTCAGCGGCGAAGCGGAACTGGTGGTGTCTGCCCTGCTGCGCAGCAGCAAACAGAAAAATCTGGCGGAGGATTATCACCATACATTGATGATGGCTGTGGCCAAGCCAGCGGTAAATTTTGTGGGCAACAGCAGCATCCTGCCGCCAGCTGCACAGATATCTGTTCCTTTCGAAGCAGTGGGGGTGGATTCGGTGCAGGTGGTGGCATTCAAGGTATACGCCAACAACATCGGTCAGTTCCTGCAGCGCTACAACCTCAGCTCCAACGTGGCGGACACTGCAACAGGTCGCTACCTGTGGCGGAAAACCTACGCCCTGCCGGAAATTCCCCGGGAGTCGGCTCAGCGGTTCCAGCTGGATCTCACCGAGCTGATGGCGCAGCACCCCGATGGGCTGGTGCGCATTGAGCTGCAGGTAGACCGCAGTAACTCCATCTATGAATGTGAGAATGAACGGCCAGCCGAACCGGTTATGCCCATGCCGGAAGATCACGACGGTCTGGATTATTACGCGCGCGAACAAGAACCCCGCTGGTATCAGCAGTATTACGAATCCAGCGGTTACTGGAATTACAGTGAACGCAACAACCCCTGTCACGAAGCCTATTACGCGTACGGCGATAACGTCAGCAGCGGCCGCACCTTCATGGTGTCCAACATCGGCATCCTGGCGAAGCGCGGCGCGGACAACAAGCTTCATGTAATCACTACTGGCCTGAATAACGCTGCGCCGCTGACCAACACCAGCATCAAGGTATTCAATTACCAGCAACAGGTCATAGGTTCCGCACAGACCGACAATTACGGCATGGCTGAAATTGTTACGGACGGCACACCGTTTTATGTCACCGCCGAGCGCGATAAAACCAAAGGCTTTCTGCGCATCCCGCGTAATGAAGCCTTGCCCACCAATCAATTCGATGTGGCCGGCGAAAATGTCAGAGGCGGGCTGAAAGGTTTTATCTACGGCGAGCGCGATGTGTGGCGGCCGGGCGATGATATTTTCCTGACATTTATCCTGCAGGATAAAGACCAGCTGATACCGGATAACCACCCGGTGAGGCTGGACCTGTTTGACCCGCGGGGCAATAAAGTGACCAGCCTGACCAACGTGCAGCCGGTCAACAATTTCTATACTTTCCAGCTGCGTACAGAAGAGAACGCGCCCACCGGAAACTGGCGGGCTGTGATCCATGTGGGCAACCGCTACTTTGACAAAATTCTGAAGGTGGAGACCATCACGCCCAACCGCCTGAAGGTAGACCTGACGCTGGACCAGACGCCGCTGCGCCTATCCGAAATGCCGGCGCAGGTGGATCTGTTTGGGCAATGGCTCCACGGTGCGGTGGCCAATCAGTTGAAAGCAGATTCGGAAGTCAAACTCAGTACCAAGGTCACGCGTTTTGACGGTTATGAGCAGTTCCGTTTCGACGACCCGGCGCGCAGCTTTGAAGGCAGCTCACAGAAAGTTTTCGATGGAAAACTGGATGCACAGGGGCGCGCGCAGTTTCCGTTGAACCTGCCGGTGGAGTCACCGCCACCGGGCATGCTGTCCGCAACCTTTGTCACCCGTGTATTTGAAGAAAGCGGTAACTTCAGTACCACCCTGCGGCGCTTTGACCTGCTGCCCTACGACAACTGGGTTGGCCTCATGGTACCCAAAGGTGATGGGTATCAGGACGCGATCAGTCGCGATGTGGATCACGAAGTGACCTTTGTCAGCCTCGGGCGCGATGGCAAAGGACTGGCCAATCGCGAGCTGGATGTCACCGTGTATGAAATTGGCTGGCGCTGGTGGTGGGATCAGGGCAGTGAAGATCTCGCCAGCTACGTGGGCAATCAGAATCACTCGCCGGTGAGCCAGGCAAGCGTGGTTACTGACAGCGACGGCCGCGCGCGCTGGACGCTGGCCAGGAATACCTATGAGTGGGGGCGTCATCTGATTCGCGTGTGTGACCGGCAGGGTGATCACTGCGCAGGGCAGGTGGTGTATCTCGGCTGGAGCTGGAGCGAACAGAAAAATCCGGATTCCGCAACGCAGTTGATGCTCACCACCGATAAAGACAGATACCGGGTTGGTGAACAGGCCGTGGTGCGCCTGCCACAGAGCCAGCAGGGGCGCGTGCTACTGAGTCTGGAAAATGGCAGTCGCGTACTGGAGCACCGCTGGCTTGACCTCAAACCCGGGCAACAGGAAATTACAATTCCAATTACTGCGGAGATGGCTCCCAATGCCTACGTCAATGTGGCGTTGCTGCTGCCTCATCAACAGCGGGACAGCGATGCGCCCATGCGGTTGTACGGCATAGTGCCACTGCTGGTTGAAGATCCCGCAACCCGTCTGCAACCGGAAATTCAGGTGCCGGATGAAGTGCGCCCGGAAACAGAATTTACTGTGACGGTGAGTGAAAAAGATCAGCGGGCCATGACCTACACCCTGGCGATTGTCGACGAAGGGTTGCTCGGTCTGACCGGTTTTGAAGTGCCCAAGGCGCACCAGCATTTTTATCGTCGCGAAGCGCTGGGCGTTCTAACCTGGGATTTGTTCGATCAGGTGGTGGGTGCCTACGGTGCATCGCTGGAACGGGTGCTCGCCATCGGCGGCAGTGATGCGGATCAAGAAGCCGACAATAAACGTCGTGAGCGCCGCTTCCCACCCGTGGTGAAATTCATGGGGCCATTTACCCTCAAGGCACGGGAGACTCAGGAGCACAAGATCACGCTGCCGCCGTACATGGGCGCTGTGCGCGTGATGGTCGTCGCCGGTGATGAAGGCAAAGTGAATGCCTACGGCAGCACGGAAAAATCGGTGATGGTCACCCAACCGGTCGTGCTCCATGCAACACTGCCCCGGGTGGTCGGGCCGGGTGAAGAAGTGGCTCTGCCGGTCAACGTATTTGTCAGTGATGCGTCCATAAAAAATGTGACCATCGAAGTAGAAGCCAACGATGTATTTACCGTCGTTGATCAAACAGCAGCGCTGAGCTTTGACGCACCGGGTGATGCCATCGCCAGCCTGCGCCTGAAGGTGAACGATCGTATTGGTCAGGGACGTGTGCGGGTGACTGCACGCAGTGGTAACGAATCGGCGGCGCAGGAAATCTTTATCGAATCCCGCCCGGCCAATCCGCCGTCGGTGATCTGGGAGAGCAAGATGCTCGCGCCGGGCGAAGTCTGGCAATCGCCATTGACGCCTCACGGTATGGCGGGCACCAACCAGACCGTGGTGGAAGTGAGTACGCTGCCGCCGCTGAATCTGGAAAAACGGCTGGATTACCTGATCAACTATCCTCACGGTTGTCTTGAGCAGATTGTCTCCGGTGTATTCCCGCAACTGCGTCTGCCTGATCTGGTGAATCTCAGCGATGGCCAGGCTGCCGAGGTTGAGAAAAATGTGCGCGGCGCGATCAACAAGCTCGCGCGATTCCAGCAAAGCAATGGCGGGTTCAGCTATTGGCCCGGTGCGAGTTTTATCAATGACTGGGCGTCCAGTTATGCCGGACACTTCCTGCTGGAAGCAAAACGTGTCGGTCACGCGGTTCCCACCGGCATGCTGGATCAGTGGGTTCAATACCAGCGTGATCTCGCGCGCAGTTATCGCGGTCAGCGTCACGATTACGATGCGGTGGTGGCAGCCTATCGGTTATACACTCTCGCACTGGCTGATAAAGCTGAACTGCCGGCGATGAACCGTCTGCGTGAACAGTTGCGTCGACCGGACAATCAATATCTGGTGACCGCGGCACGCCTGTTGTCGTTAACTTATCAGCATATGGGCTTGAAAGATGCCGCGCAGGAAGTGCTGGCAAACCTGGGTGATGAAGTGCCGGCCTACACACTCTCCGGTTACACCTACGGTTCGGAGCTGCGCGATCGCAGCGTGATGCTGATTGCCCGGCTTCGCAACGATCAGGTGCAGGAGGATGCGACCTGGCAGCTGGCGGAAAGCATTGCTGCCGAGTTGTCCAGTGGTAACTGGTACAGCACCCAGAGTCTGGCCTGGGCGCTGCTGGCGATGAGCGAATTCGCGCAGAAGACCGGCGCGGGAGATGATATGCAGTTCGCGCTCAACACCGCCGGCAGCTGGCAGAACATCCGCGCAACCGAAACGTTTTATCGGCAGACCCTGGAGCAGAGCCAGCTCAGTGTGCGTAACGACGACGACCACAACCTCCGCGTGCTGGTGAGCAATCGTGGGATTCCTGCAACCCTGGAAGAAACCGCGAGTGCGAAGGGATTGAAAATTGCCGTGGAATTTCTGTCGATGGATGATCAGCCACTGTCGGTGGAGTCACTGCCGCAGGGTACTGACTTTGTAGCAGAAGTGACTGTGAATGCTGATTTTGGCATGTTGCCGGTCGATCGTGTGGAAGACATTGCGCTGACCATGGTGATGCCCAGTGGCTGGCAGATCCGCAACGAACGGCTTGAAGGCGCGCAGCTGCCNAAAGGTCTGGATTATATGGATATCCGCGATGATCGCGTGCTGAGTTACTTCAGCCTCTGGCGCGATTACTACTGGTCATACCGCTACAACGACCGCAACCAGACCAGCGTGACCGTGCGCGTCATCCTCAACGCGTCATATGCAGGAAAATACTACCTGCCCAGCTGGCAGGCCAACGCGATGTACGATGAAAAAATACACGCGAAGACCCGAGGGTACTGGGTAGAGGTTGTGGCGGATTAACGGGAATGCCATGTCGGGTTACGCGGCTGCGCCGCTAACCCGACCTACATCCACGCACCGTTATCGCCTTTGCCATTCACGCCAATATTCATACCACCCACCGTAGGTCGGATTAGCGCAGCGTAATCCGACACCCCTGAACTTGCCGCTCACAACAATATGCATGCACCCAACCTGTAGGTCGGATTAGCACAGTAATCCGACACCCCTGAATTTGCCGCTCGCGACAATATGCATGCACCCACCGTAGGTCGGATTAGCGCAGCGTAATCCGACATTGCACGACATCCTACATGTGCGTATCCGCCGACCCTCCCCGCCGGATACCTTGCACCTAAACCAAAATTCCGGCACCATCCGTCAACGCAACAACGCAACAACGCAACAACGCAACAACGCAACAACGCAACAACGCAACAACGCAACAACGCAACGCAGTGACGCGTTCGAAAAATTCGAAGGATTGAATCATGCACTACCGCAGGGCCCTGCAAAAAGGCGGGCGTTATTTTTTTACGCTGGTCACTCATGATCGCAAACCCATCTTCAATCACCCCGAGACGGTCTTCCTGTTACGAAATACCTTCAAGCGGGTAAAACGCAATTATCCTTTCGACATTGATGCGGCAGTTATCCTGCCGGATCATCTTCATTGCATCTGGACGCTGCCTTGTCACGACGATGATTTCTCCACACGCTGGCGATTGATAAAAAGCGGTTTCGCCAAAGCCTACGGCCATCCATTGCCCCTGTGGCAAAACCGCTTCTGGGAACACCTGATCCGTGACGAGCAAGATTATCGGCAACATCTGGATTACATTCATTTCAATCCCGTCAAACACGGATACGTTCAATCACCCGGCCAATGGCCCTATTCAAGTTTTCATCGCTTCGCCGCTTTGGGTTTTTATGACGAAGGCTGGGGGCGGTCAGTGGAGTTGCCCGACTCGGTGGGGAATGAATAATTTATTGAAAGAGGAAGATATGAGTGAGGTGAGGATGAAGAAGTGAAGATGCGGAAGAGGCGAGGATGAGAGGAAGTGAAAGTGGGAAGAAGAGAGAGTGAGGAAGACGTATGGATGAAAAGCGGTGTCGGGTTACGCGGCGTTGCCGCTAACCCGACCTACTTCCCTCATCTCATACCCGCAGATTAACGCACCACCACCCGAACCCGTAGGTCGGATTAGCGCAGCGTAATCCGACATCACAGCCAGCCGACACTCCCACTTAATCCCGCACAAAAAACGGTACATTGGCGGTGGCGGCTTTGTTGAAGCGGTTGGTGACGTAAGCAAATAATCGGTATGGCCCACCTTCGGTCGGTGCTTTAAATTCCAACCGGCCTTTGCCATCGTCGCTGATGATCAATCCATCAACGGCTGTCGGGCGGGTTTCGGGATCGCCACCGGCGCGGATGTCGGTGCTTTCCGGCAAAAATTCCCAACGCACTGTAAAAGCTTCGCTGTGCGGATGAAACGCATCAAGCTGGGCGATGTAAGTTTCTCCCGCATCCAGGTAAATACTTTCTTCTGCTCTTTTCCCGTCGATGATAAAACTGCGAATTGATGGCGCACGCGTTTCGGGCCATTCGCCGGTCCACAAAAACTGCATGCTATCCACGACTTCCGTGGCTTCGCCGGATTCCAGAAACATNCCGTACCAGGTGGGCGTAGTCTCCTGNTTCTGTCCCCAGAGAAACGCATAAGAACCCAAGGACTGTTGCGGTGCGCCGAGCACACCGGCGGTATAGCGATCGCGATAGGCGCTGGCTTTTTCGGTACTGGTCTGCTCAATCGGAACATCCCAGTCAGTCCGCGCGATCTGCCAGTGACCGGTNGGACCCCACTCTGTGACNGCGTAGGCTCCGGTCCAGCCGATGTCTTTCAGGGTTTGNGGCAGTGTCTCCAGTCCACCGTAAATATTGATGCTCAGATAATCAATGCTCGGCACCCGCTCCATGATCAGGCGCGCTTTCTCNGNGTCGATTCCGGCAGTTACTGTGGTAATCAGGTGATGGGGGTCCAGTTCGCGNACCATCTGNGCGATATCTTCGATGGCGTACCAGACCTTGGTGTTGGTATAAAGCAGATCAACCTCGTTGCCCAGCCCCCAGACGAGCAACGCGGGGTGATCTTTATACTTCAACACCTGTTCGCGCACGGCTTCTTTCTGACGGGCCACGGCAGCTTCATCATTGTAATCAAAGCCGTGACGCTCATGGCCCAGACGCAGGCCCAGCATAACGGTCAGACCGTGCTCATGGGCTTCGTCCAGAATGCGATCCGCATCGTCGGTGCTCCAGGTGCGCAGCGAGTTACCACCGCTGGCGGCAAGCAGTGGAATATTGCGCGTGCCACCGGCGCCGCGAATGAAGTAGGCTTGATCCCCCCGGTAAATCTGATATCGACCATCCTCCTGTTTCAGCGTCACCGGAATCGGACCGCTGCCGGATGTGCCCACCTGGGTGGTTGAAGGCGTGTCGTTTGATGGGTTGCAGGCTGCCAGCAGCGCCGGCAATGCAAAAGCAACAAGGAGCTTGCGCATAATATTTTTCTCTAGTTATGAAGCAGGGAATGAACGGGAGCCGAAATCCCGCTGATGAACGTTAGTCGATTAACCGGCGCGACTCAAAACAATTTTCGTTAAGATGCCTGTGCGTAAGTGATGCGGTGGAATTATCTGCGGCAGCCGATAGTTCGAATTTTTGAAGATGAATAGATAATGATGAAGTGGCGAGCAAGTCTGAGAAGCGGTGCGATTACCGCAGCTGTGGTTTCTGTGGTGGCCATGCTGGTGCTGCAGTTTGCTCCGCTGCCTGAAAAACTGACCCGGGTCAGTTATGCCACCATGCTGCTGGATCGTGATGAACATCTGCTGGGCGCGACTATCGCCGCCGATCAGCAATGGCGTTTTGCACCGGTGGATGAATTACCGGAAAAGTATGTACAGGCGTTACTGTTGTTTGAAGACCGCCGCTATTATCAGCACCCAGGCATTGATCCCCTTGCCATTGCCCGCGCGGCCTGGGGCAATTTGCGTGAAGGCCGCGTCACCAGCGGTGGCAGTACCATCACCATGCAGCTGGCCCGGATGCTGCGCGAGGATCCGCCGCGCACATTCAGCAGCAAGTTAATTGAAGCCATGCTGGCACTGCAGCTGGAGTGGCGGTTCAATAAAGACGAACTCTTGATTCACTACGCCAGCCACGCGCCTTTTGGTGGCAACATCATTGGTCTGCGTGCGGCGGCCTGGCGTTATTTCGGCCGTGCGCCGGAAGATTTGTCCTGGGCTGAATCAGCGTTGCTCGCTGTTCTGCCCAACAGTCCCGCGTTGATTCATCCCGGTCGGCAACGGGACCTGTTGCAGAAAAAACGCGATGCGTTATTGAAGCGCCTGCATGCACAGGAAAAATTATCGGCGCTGGATCTTGAGCTGGCCCTGCTGGAACCCTTGCCGGAAAAGCCCCAGCCATTACCCCAGCATGCGCCGCATNTGTTATCCACCGTGAAGAAACAGTTTCCGCATCACGCGGTGTTGCACTCCACACTCGACGNACAATTACAGCAGCAGGTGCAGCNGATTGCCGANCGTCATTCGCGCCGCCTGGCCAGCGAAGGCGTCAACAATATTGCGCTGCTGGTGATCGATCATCAACAGATGGCCGCCCGCGCCTACATCGGCAACCAATCCTGGGAGCAGGAGAGCCGGTATGCGCCGCAGGTGGACATTATTCAGCGGCCGCGTTCCACCGGCAGTATTCTGAAGCCTCTGTTATACGGGTTGATGCTGCAGGACGGTGAGCTGCTGCCGACCACACTGGTGTCCGATATCCCGACCCAGTTCGCCGGTTACAAACCACAGAATTATGATCGCCAGTATCGCGGGGCTGTGCCCGCGCATTACGCACTGGCACATTCGCTTAACGTACCTGCTGTGCGGATGCTGCGCGACTACGGCATCAGTCGTTTTCACCAGCAGCTGCAGACCATGGGGATGACCACCTTGTTTCGCCCTGCTGACGATTACGGCCTGACGCTGGTCCTCGGCGGTGCGGAAGGCACGCTGTGGGAGCTTACGTCCATCTATGCGCGCATGACAGCCAATGCGCGCACGCCCGCCGCTGTGCCCGCCGTGCGTCTGTTGCAGGATGAAACGCCGCTGTTTCAGCCAGCCGTGCTGGATCAGGGCGCTGCCTGGCTGACCCTGCAGGCGATGGTCGAAGTGGTGCGTCCCGGCCATGAAAATCTGTGGCGGGATTTTTCCGGCAGCCAGACCATCGCGTGGAAAACCGGCACCAGTTACGGTCTGCGCGACGCCTGGGCAATAGGCAGTAACGGTCGTTATACCGTGGGTGTCTGGGCTGGTAATGCTGGTGGTGAGGCAGCGAGTTTTTTGAGCGGGCAGGCCACTGCCGCGCCGATTTTATTTGATGTGTTTGACCGCCTGGGGTCGAGCAGCTGGTTTGAACCACCACACCACGCCTTGAAGACAGTGAGCGTCTGTCGTGTTGATGGTTATCTTGCCGGTGGTCAATGTGCCGCCCGGGATATTTCCATTCCTGCGGGCAGCCACTTTGAACAGGTGACACCGTTTCATCGTCGCATCCATCTGGATGCCGCGGGACAGTTCCGCGTACACAGCCGCTGCGAATCCGTGAGCCGGATGCAATCGGTAGACTGGTTTGTGCTGCCGCCGGCGCAGGAATTTTTCTGGCGGCAGTATCACAGTGATTACCGCAGTCTGCCGCCCTGGCGGGAGGATTGTCTTGCCGACCGCAGCGAGGTGGACGACGACCAGCCGATGGATCTGCTTTATCCACACGAAGGCAGCCGCGTCTATATTCCAGTGGATCTGGATGGCCGGCGGAGTCGCGCGGTATTACAGGCGGTACATCGCCAGCCGCAGATGAATCTTTATTGGCACATTGATGATAATTTTCTCGGCGTGACCTCCACCTTCCATGAACAAAGCGTTTCGCTGGAACCGGGCTGGCACAAGTTGTTGCTGGTTGATCAGCAGGGCTATCGCTTGGAGCGCTGGTTTCAGGTGCTGGGAGATGTGCCCCTCGAACCTTGATCCCGCTTGTTCTTTTTACAGTCTGCGCTTGTAAAACTGACAAGCCGGCAGCGCATCTAGCCGCTTGTGTTGCGACGGGGCGGGCGCTTCGCTGTCTCCGCGGTGTGGAATAAAAAATGCAGCTTACAGACGTGTCAAAGTATTCAACCGCTGCGGGAACTGAACGTATCTTCCCGTGTAGAGTCAGCATCAGATAGCAGCGTCTTCCGGCGCATTACAGGGCTTTTTACTCCAGGACATATCTGTGAAAGTCACTCAACTAGCAAAAGACATGGGCGGTCTATTGAAGGCGACGTTCATCCAATGGATTGATCGCGATCCCTTCAGAAACAGTACCGTTATCGCCTATTACACGATTTTTTCGCTGCCGGGACTGTTGATCATCATCATCAACCTGGCGGGTTATTTCTTTGAGCAGCAGGCGGTCAGCGATGAAATCACTTATCAGATCCGCGCGCTGGTGGGCAGCAAAGCAGCGAGTGATGTGCAGGCAATTGTTGAAAAAGCCAGCCAGAGCAGTGGCTTTACCCTGTCATCTGTCATCAGTGTGGCGACATTGTTATTTGGTGCAACGGGTGTGTTTTATCAGTTGCAGCAGACGCTCAATCTGATGTGGGAAGTCAAGCCGCAGCCCAAACGCAAACTGCTGAAACTGATCATGGACCGGCTGTTTTCCTTCGGGCTGATTCTGGTGGTGGGTTTTCTCTTGCTGGTTTCACTGGTGCTGTCGACCCTGTTAAGCGTGATGAGTAACTGGATGGTGGAATATTTTTCNGAATCNTTGAAGATTGTGTTTCGCCTGCTTGATCTCACCATATCNCTCAGTGTCATCACCTTACTGTTTGCAGCAATCTATAAATTTCTGCCGGATGCAGAGATTGAATGGCGCGATGTCTGGGTCGGTGCGCTGGTGACAGCGCTGCTGTTTGTGCTCGCTAAATTTGCCCTCGGGCTTTACTTTGCCTACAGCGATCCCAGTTCGGCTTATGGAGCGGCGGGCAGCATCATCCTGATCATGCTGTGGGTATCCTANGCCGGTATGATTTTGTTTTTCGGGGCNGAATTTACCCGGGTTTATGCCAACCGTTACGGTCACCGGATCAAGCCCTCGGAATTTGCGGTATCCACTGCGCCCCATACGACACCTCCTGATGAGGATGTAACGGGCGAAGATTCAGAGCAGGAAAAATAATTCGTTCAGCAAAAAGGGCCCGCATGAGCGGGCCAGGCTTGATTGGGCAGCACGTCCTTGTACAGGGCATCCATACCGTTCATCCACCGCAGCGGGGCAGCTGCGGCCGAAAAGGCTTATTGCATCGACAGAATGCTGGGCTGTGGATTGATGATCTCGATATCCACACGTCGCTCCAATGCGTAGGTGTCAGCATTATCCAATTCTGTTTTTGCGCGGTTGGCACCGTGGGCTGTCACACTGATCCGCGTATCATCCACGCCGGCCATCGCTAACGCTTCCTTCACCGAAATGGCGCGGTAGTGGGACAGAACCTCGTTGTAGTCTTCGGTCCCGCGCGGATCAGCGTAACCATGGAGATGAACATTCAGGTGTTGGTGATTGTTGAGAAAATCAGCGAGAATCTGCAGCTGTTTTTCACCCTGAGCGGTGAGGCTGTCGGAGCCGGTGAGAAAAAGAACCTGCAGTTGCAGCTGGTCGAAGGTTTGTTGTTGCAGCTGTTCCAGTGCTGTGTCGCGATCCATCAGTTCGCTGCTTAAATGAGAAATAGTCACTTCTGCATCCATCCGGGCCAGTTGAGCATCATCGAGTTGATCGGCTTTTTTAATCTGTTCTCCCAGATACGCACCGCCCACCGCGCCGACGAACAGGCCCACGGGTCCACCGGCGATGGCCCCGAGGATGCCGGCCGTGGTGAATACGGTGGCCTGTTTCACATCGGTCCTGACGTCTTTGGCCTGGACGGCCATCGGCAGAGTGGAAGAAGAGATCAGAGCCATGGATAATGCGATTGCTTTTTTCATGATTGTGGTCCTTTAGTACGAATATTGACGAATGAGTTCGAGGAAGAACGAGTCAGCAAAGTTTTGTTCTTGACGATGATCAGTTAACCGCACAAAAAAGGCACAGCCGTGGCTGGAAAAAGGAAAACAGCTGATGAATTGTGACGAAATGTGGCAGGTGTAGGTGAGCAGGAATGATTATGCCGGGTATTAATGTTCAAATCCTGATTGCCGCCGTGCTCGGCGTATTGTTGGGCTGGTGGGTGAGCGGGCTTTCCGACGTGTCTGCTACCCGTGAGGTGGTGCTGTATGCCAGCGACGTGATCGGTGGTGTTTTTATCGATTTGCTCAAGATGGTGCTTATCCCGCTGGTATTCACCTCAATCGTGGTGGGCATCGCGAATTTGCAGGCACATCGTCAGGTACATCGCGTATGGATGACGACTCTGGGCTTTTTTGTTGTGTCCACCAGTTGTGCCATGTTGCTGGCACTGACCGCTGCCAACCTGTTCAAACCCGGTGCAGGGCTGGAGATTTCGCTGTTTCAGGATGCGATGGAGAATTTTCAGGCGGCTCAATTGACCATGCCGGAATTTTTTCTGCACTTCTTTCGTAATCTATTTGTAAATCCTTTTGCAGCGCTCGCTGAGGGAAAAGTTTTACCGGTAGTTATCTTCGCGCTGTTTATCGGCATTGCGCTGGTAATCGGTGGGGAGCGCTATCGCAATATTCTGACCTTGCTGCAGGAATTTCTTGAACTGATCATGCGGATCGTCAGCTGGATCATGGTCCTCGCACCCCTGGGTATCCTGGCGCTGCTGATCAAGCTGGTGGGTACGCAGGATGTGGCCTTGCTGACGACGGTCGGCGGTTTTATCGTGCTGATCTTCGGTACAACTCTCGTGCATGGCCTGGTAGTCCTGCCGCTGATTCTGTATCTCGTCACCCGCAAGTCGCCGCTCTGGTTTCTGCGTGGTGCCCGCGACGCGCTGGTGACCGCCTTTGCCACCAGCTCCAGTACGGCGGCCTTGCCGGTGACCTTGCGCTGCGCACAAGAGCAGCTCCACGTCCGGCGCGATGTAGCAGGGTTTGTGATACCCCTGGGTGCAACGGTAAACATGGATGGCACCGCTCTTTATGAGGCTGCCGCTGCGTTGTTTGTGGCGAACCTGGTAGGGGTTGATCTTACTCTTGCCCAGCAGGTGGTTATCTTCTTCACGGCCATGATCGCGTCCATGGGCGCGCCGGGAATTCCCAGTGCCGGCATGGTCACCATGATCATGGTGCTGCAGTCCGTCGGCCTGCCGGCAGAAGCTGTCGCCATCCTGTTACCCATCGACCGCCTGCTCGATACCGTGCGTACCTCCGTCAACGTCGAGGGCGACATGGTGGGTAGCCTCGTGGTGCAGCATGTGACGGACAGACATGGAGGCGAGCCTGGGGTTGGTCCCGCTAAAGAAGTGTAAATTTCGGATCCTTTCCTGAAATCCCTCAGCGCCTGTTATTCCAGCCTCTATAATAGGCGCGACGCTTTCTTCTTCTGCTTTGTCTTCCGTCTCCGGAGTCGTTGTGACCCTGCCTAAAACCCCAAAATCTTTCTGGCTCAGCGTGCTGGTGCTCGCTGTTCCCGTGGCCGCGCAGATGCTGTTGCAATCCATGCTCGGCATGGCCGACGTCATCATGGTGGGCAGCCTTGGTCCCCAGGCTATTGCCGCCGTAGGGCTGGCGGCGAAGATTCATTTCCTGTTGCTGGTGTTGATGAGCGGTCTGGCCACCGGATGCAGCGTGCTGGTGGCTCAGTACACGGGCGCAAAGGATTTTGCCAGCTGTCAGCGGACGGTATCGGTGACCCTGTTCGTCGGCATGATCGTGATGCTGCCCTTCACTCTGGCCTTCGCATTCGGCGCGCCGGTCTGGGTGAACTGGATCAATCCCGATCCAGAGGTGGCGGCCCTGGCTGCACAGTATCTGCAGATCACTGCGCCGGTGTTATTGCTGACGCAGGTGATCGTCATCTTTGAAGCATCGCTGCGCGCGCTGGGCAATACCGCCATGCCGCTGGCGGCCGGCATTGTTGCGGCGGTGGTGAATATCGGCCTGAACTATGTCCTGATCTTTGGGCACTGGGGCTTTCCTGCGCTGGGGGTTGCGGGTGCCGCCTGGGCAACGCTGGCGGCGCGGGTGATGCAGCTGGGTTTTATGTTGGGGTGGCTGTACCTCACTCGACACGGTTTTGCCCTGAGTTTCGCGCAGCTGCGCGGTGGCATCGACAAGGAACATATCCTGCGTTACAGCGCCTTCGCCTTGCCCCTGGTAGCCAATTACGCGATTTGGGCCGTGGGTAACTCTGCCTATCACATCATCACCGGCTTCGCGGGTACGGAAGCACTGGCAGTCATGGGCGTGATTGTCCCGCTGGAGAGCGCGTTCTTCGCCTTATTTGTGGGACTGGCCAATGCGTCTGCCGTACTGGTTGGGCGGGCGCTGGGTGCAGACGATGGTGCAGAAGCCTGGCGGCTTTACCGGTTCTTTGACCGCCTGACCATGGGTCTGGTGATCGTGTTCGCCGTCGCGCTCTGGTTCGCGCGCCCGTATATCCTGCTGGTATTCAACCAGCTGGATGAAACTTCTACAGCGCTGCTGATGAACACGCTCGGGGTTTTCTGCGCGCTGGTGTGGGTAAAAATTCTGAACATGATCCGCATTATTGGCGTGCTGCGCGCCGGTGGCGACAATCGTTTTTGTTTGATCACCGATACGGTGGTGATGTGGGGGTTTGGTCTACCTATCTACGCCGCTGCAGTCTTCTTCGGAAATTACTGGTTTGTCATCCTGTATGCGCTGATGTTTCTCGAAGACGGTTTGAAGTTTCTGCCGGTGCTCCGCCGCATTGGTACGCGAAAGTGGATTAAGAATCTGACGCGGTAGCAGGAGAGATAGCGAAGGGAAGAGGTGGTTGCGTTGGTGGAGTGTGGGTGTCGGATTACGCGTTGCGGGCAACGCTAATCCGACCTACGGTGGGACGGTGAGCATTGGGCAATGGTAATCCGACCTTGCAGTGCGCGTGCGGGCAATGTTGATCCGGTATACGGTGTTGCAGTGCGCAGATCACCGTGCTCACCCGCTAGCTCATGATCTTGTCCCGGAACATAAAGAACACGGCGCCCAGCAGGCACAGGCCGGCCCAGAGGTAGTCCAGTTTCAGTGGTTCTTTCATGTAATAGATCGCGAAGGGCACGAACACGCTCAGGGTGATGACTTCCTGCAGGATCTTCAGCTGTCCAACGCTCATAACGGTGTAGCCCACGCGGTTGGCGGGTACCTGCAGTAGATATTCAAACAGGGCTATGCCCCAGCTTACCAGCGCTGCGATGATCCAGGGTTTCTGGTTGAGCTCCTTGAGATGCGCATACCAGGCAAAGGTCATAAACACGTTGCTGCACAGCAAAAGGCCGATGGTGGTTAGGGTCGCCTGCACGATAGAAAACCTCGGATGACATTAACGGGATGGCAGTGTGGCGGCTTCGGCGCGCGCGCCCAGCCAGTAGGAAACCGGGACGCTGCCCAGCCAGGAGACAGCAAAGGCAATCTTAGCGGTGGTGAGCAGTGGATTGTCTGCCGCGAGGGCGTCGCGGATGGCGGACCTGATGGCGAAGACGTCGGGACGGATCTGGCCGTTGACGATACGTTCGGCGATGGTCTGGGCAACCTCCATCACGTAATACAGGATGTAGCCAAAGGCGAGGGTGGCGGGCAGTGCAAAAACTATCAGCAGCCAATAGCGTTTCAGCAGAAAAAAACCTGCACCGGGATAGACGAATCCGGAAAACAGAGCGGACTTGACCGAAAGTTTCATGGATCACCTGCTGACAATAAGCGGATAAAGACGGAGGCGGAGCCTGCTGTGTTACTCGGCTACCAGCTGCACCTGACGATAATGACCCTCGCCGGGCTTTGCAAGGTGGCGGGCCAGATAAGGCAGGGCGGTTTCCATCGCCGCCCACAGCGTCCAGGGCGGATTGATGGCGATCATGCCGCTGGCGCTCATGCCGTAATCAGGGTGATCCGGCGCGATGCCAAACTCAAACAGCTGAATATTGCGAATGCCGCTCTTCTGCAAAGACTTTTCCATCTCATCAATGCGATGGCGCAGCACCACCGGATACCAGATCAGATAGGTGCCGGTGGCAAAACGCTGGTGCGCCTTGATGACCTGCTTGACCACATTCTGATAATCGCTCTTGATCTCATAGGAAGGATCGATCAACACCAGTCCCCGCCGATCCGGCGGTGGCAGCAGCGCCTGCAGACCGCGAAAACCATCTTCCTCGATCACCTTGACGCGGGTATCGCCGCCCACAGCTTCACGCAGCAAACGGCAATCTGTACTGTGTAATTCGTGCAGGAACAGACGATCCTGAGGCCGCATTCCCGCCAGGGCCAGCAGCGGTGAGCCGGGATAATGAGTCAGGGTTTCATCCGGATTGAACGCGCGAATTGCAGCCAGGTATTCAGCGAGCACTGGCGGCAAATCCGGCTTCTGCCACAATTGGCCGATTCCGTTGTCATACTCTCGATTCTTGATAGATTGGTGGCTGCCGAACCGATAGCCGCCCGCGCCAGCATGTGTATCAACAATACGCAGTGGTTTCTCTTTCTGCTGCATGTAGGACAGGGTATGCAGCCAGACACTGTGTTTAAGGACATCGGCAAAATTGCCGGCGTGAAAAGCGTGACGATAACTGAGCATTGGGTTCCTGCCGGGAGATTCTGAATCGGCGCTGAGTATACCGGTTAAACCTGCGCTTTTTGCAGAAAAGGGTTTACAAAAATAACGCCGTTCCTGCACCTGTGCTATGAGGATAACCGTCGAGCCGGTAAAGTAACGGCTATAGGCTATAGTCAGGTTCGGCAGTCATCCCCGGAGGTGATGACTTGTAGCCCCTGCATGCAGGGTTAGTGAATGGCCGTCAGGACCTTGTTGTAAATTGACTGTGTAGGATTCGACCTTGCTGCGACGCCCCGTTTATTCTTTGTTATGCATCTCGCTCGCCGCGCTCGGGTGGAGTCAGGTGGCATCTGCCCAGCCAAAACCAAAGATTGATATCAAGGGTGGTAATGAAGCNCTGCGTGAAAATATCCGCAGCTTTTTGCCGCTTTATGATGAAGCCTGTAAAACNCCNCCCTGGCGATTGCGTTCCCTCATGCGCGAATCCGAGCGCGAAATTATCGCGGCGGGTCAGGCGCTGGGCTATTACCGCCTGACCTTCGAACATGANCTGACCCGCACCGATGACTGCTGGAATCTGGTACTCCGGATTACACCGGGCGATCCGGTGCTGGTGCAGGAAGTCCGGATTGTCATCAATGGCGATGGCGCCCAGGACCGGGCATTCACGCGTATTCAGGAGGAACCCGGTATTGCCAAAGGTGATCGCCTCAACCACGGCCGCTACGAAACCCTCAAGAATCGCTTCACTTCCCTGGCCGCCAACCGCGGTTACTTTGATGGCAAATTTGAGCACTCCCGGGTGGCCGTGAACGTCGGGGACAATGCTGCGGTGGTGGAACTGGTTTACGACACTGGACCGCGTTACCGCATCGGCAGCATCAACATCGAGCAGGACATCCTCAACGACAGCTTTGTGCAGCGTTATATTGAATTTGAAGAAGGGGATTACTACGACTCCGAAGAATTGCTCGAACTGAAGAGCATGTTCAATGCCAGCAACTTCTTCTCCACGGCGACCATCGCGCCGGATCTCCAGCATCTCGAAGGGGAGTCGGTGCCGATCAATATCTCCCTTGAAGCCCGCAAGCGTTACAGCTATTCCGTGGGTGCAGGGGTAGCAACAGATACAGGCCCGCGTCTGTTGCTGGGTTTCGAAGACAGGTACATCAGCAGTCGCGGACATTCGCTGGCGTCCAACCTCAGTCTGTCCGAGGTGACGTCTACCTTTGAGACGGCCTATAACATCCCCATGACCCGCCCCGCCTATGAGCACCTGAAGATTTATACCGGTTACGAAACCACCAACACGGATGTCAGTGAAAGTGACCTGTACAAGATCGGTACCAGCTACACCCGCCTGGAGGACAACGACTGGCTGTACACCTACGCCCTGAACTATGAGCGCGAAGACTCGGTGGTGGGCAGCGAGGACGAAAACCGCACCCACCTGTTGATTCCGTCAATCAGCGCGTTTCGGGCCAAGCTTGAAGGCGATCCGGCCTATCCGCGTCGCGGCTGGAATTTCCTGGCGCGCTTTTCGGGCTCACCTGAGACCTTGGGGTCAAGCGTGAGCTTCCTCCAGTTCCACAGCCGTGCCAAATACATCTTCCCGCTGGGCAAGGGGCGGGTGCTGCTGCGCGGGGAACTGGGTATGACGGAAGTGGATGAACTCACCAGCCTGCCGGCTTCGGTGCGGTTCTTCGCCGGGGGTGACGCCAGTGTGCGCGGCTATGACTATCAATCGCTGGGGCCTAAAAAGACGCTGGACGACGGCAGCGAGGAGGTTGAAGGTGGTAATAACCTGCTGGTGACCAGCATCGAATATGACTATCTGATCCGGCCGAAGTGGGCCGTGGCCGCCTTTTATGATCAGGGCAACGCGGGGAATAACTTTGATTTTGACATTGCCCGGGGCGTGGGCCTGGGGGTGCGCTGGATTTCTCCCATCGGGCCGGTGCGCATTGATGTGGCCAAAGCGCTGGATGAGGGACGCGGCTGGGCGCTCCACCTGAGCATGGGGCCGGACCTATGATCAGTCGGTGGATACAGCGCACGATTCTCGGCGTATTTTTATTTGTGCTGGCCACGGTGGCCTCCATCACCGCGCTGGTGGCTACCGAGGGGGGCAGCCGCTGGCTGATCGGCAGGATAGTCGCCTGGCTGCCGGAAAGCGTAGGCACTCTGGAAGTGGGCGAGCTTGATGGCGACCTGTTGAAAGGGCTCGACGTCACCTATTTTGACTTCAAGCAACATCGCGACGGCCAGCTGCAGCAGCGCTACCGGGCTAAAGACGTCTCCTTTCGCTGGCAGCCGCTGGCGTTGCTTTACAGTGCCGTAGCCGTGCAGTCTCTGGCGGCGAAAGACATCAATATCATCCTGCCACCGCCAGCTGAAGCACCGCCCGTCAGGGAGCCATTTGAATGGCCCAGCTTCGCGCTGCCGGTGCGGATTGAGCTGGACGATGTACAGCTGCAGGATCTCTACGTACAGCGCGGGACGCAGCAACTGGTGTATCTGCGCAGCGTCAGCGGCTCCGTCAGTCTGGGTACCTTTAACTTTCGCCTGAGTGAATTCGCCGTAGAGACGCCATCTTATGGTGCTGAGGTGACTGGTCGAATTGGCTTGCGGTACCCCTATGCGGCGAATCTGTCCGGCAGCTGGTATTACGACCTGCCAGCTCCGGCGGGTGAAGCAGCTGTTGAGCAGGCGCCGGTCCACTTCAGTGGTGCATTAAGCCTGCGCGGTGATATTCAGGAACTGGATCTGGAGCACCAGCTGGCTACGCCGTTCGTCATTACTTCAGAAGGTACTTTCCTGCCGAATGCCGTCATCGAGGATGACCAGCCCCGCCTGTCTCCGAACCTGGAATTACGTAACGAGTGGCAGAATCAGGCTTTGCTGGCTCGCTGGTTTCCCGGCGAGCTGCCGCCTCCGGTGACCAGTGCGACCCTGGATGTGTCCGGGTGGTACGACAACTATCACGCGCGGCTCACGGGGGAGGTGCTTCAGCAGGACGTCGGTGATTTTGCGGTTCAGGCAGACGTACGGGGCAATCTCCAGCAGGTGGATATAGCCAGCCTGGCGGTGCAGCAGATCAATCTGCCGGGCAATGCGCTGGCGCCACAGGCCGCGCAGCTGAACCTGCAGGGGCGGGTGAGCTGGTTGCCAGAGGTTAACTGGGATCTGGCAGTCTCTGCAGAACAGCTGAATCCGGCCCATTATCTGCCGGAGTGGCCGGGGAACCTGCGCGTGGATCTGTCCACCACCGGCGGGCTGCGGGCAGCCAGCGCGACAGCAGAGAAAGTGCTGGCGGTGCGGGTAACGGATCTGATGCTGGAAGGACAGCTGCGTGGACTTGAAGCCACCGGCAGCGGCGATGTGGGCTTCGACGGACAGCGCTGGTTCAGCGATCAGCTGCGTCTGACCCTGGGCGCTAACCAGCTGCAGGTGGCCGGCAGTTACAGTGAACAGATTGATCTGCAATGGCAGGTCAACGCACCGCTGCTGGCGCAGATTGACCCGCGCTTGACTGGCACCCTGGCTACTACCGGACGACTGCAGGGCACCTTGACCGAGCCCCGGGTGGAAGCCACTGCGCAGGGCCGTAATCTGCAATGGCAGGAATACGGCTTGGAAAATGTGGACCTGAAGGTAGCNCGTACCGCCGAGGGNAGCTATCGGCTGACGCTCGACGCCCATGACCTGCAGCTCAGTCAGCAGCAGCTGGAGCGGGTCCAGCTGACCGGGTCCGGCGATCTGCCNCGGCACCAGCTGCAGGCGACGATCAACAGTAATGCCTATGGCCAGNTGGCATTTACGCTGGACAGTCGTTTCAACGAGGGACAGTGGCGCGGTAAATTCAATGCACTGGAGATCGACACCGATAAACTGCCGCGCTGGTGGCTCACCAGCAGCGAGTGGATTCAGGCAGATGCCCAGCAGGCGCAGATCGNCCGCCAGTGCTTCACNACCCGCACCCGCTGGGGCAACGCCGATGCNGGCAGCCAGGCCGGTGCCACTACCGGCGCTACGGCGCCTCAGCCAGCCGAAGAAGAACTGNCTGAAACNCCNCAGCTGTGCCTGCAGGGTGAATGGCAGGCACAGACCGGTGTGCAGCTGCAGGCCAGCCTGAATGCGGTCCCGCTGCGGCAGGCGCGTCCTTGGCTGAAACCTGATGTGACGCTCGGCGGTGTGGTGGATGGTGAAGTGACCTTCCAGCTGGCAACCAACCTCCCCAATAAAACCTCCGCTTTCAGCGGGATGACCGCCAAGGTGGAGATGCGCACCCGCGATGGCGAACTGCGCTATCAGTTTGCCGACGAAGAGCCCAGCGTCTATGCCTGGGACAGCGCCCGGCTGACGGCCGACCTGCAGGGAGAAAAGCTGGAGGGAGTCTTTATGATGGATTGGTCCGACTATGGTGAGGTGCGGGCCACAACGCGGATTGATTTTGTTCAAGAAGACATCGTGGGAGAGGTGACGGCCAACTTCCGCGATCTGGCGCCCCTGGAGGCGTTAATCCCTCTGGCAGACGATGTTCAGGGCCGTTTGGCGGCAGACATACAGATCAGTGGCAGGCTGCAACAGCCGGATGTGGTCGGACAGCTGAATCTGGTGGACGGCGTCGCCAAGCTGCCGCGTCTGGGGGTGGAGCTGACGGCGGTCACGGCCCATCTTCAGAGCCAGCGCGGCGGCAATATCGACCTGCGTGCCTCGGCCAAGTCAGGCCCCGGTACTCTGACGATCACGGGCGATCTGGATAATCTGGGCAGCGATAACTGGCTGATGCGCGGCAATGTGTCCGGTGACAATTTTCAGGTACTGCAACAGCAGCAGATCAATGCCAATATCAGCCCTGCCATTGACCTTTCCGCGAACAGCGAAGCCATTCGCATCGAAGGCGTCACGCGGATTCCNTACGCCCGTGCCAANATCAAAGCNCTGCCGCCGAGTGCGACGCGGGTGTCGAAGGATGTCGTNATCATTGATGATGAGAGTACCCAGGCCCCGGTGGTCGCGGGCATTCCNGTGTTCGTCAATCTCGANCTGGAGATCGGCAACGATGTCCACTTCAACGGCTTTGGTCTGGACAGCAAGCTGGTGGGCAAGCTCAATATCCTGCAGTCGCCGCCGCGGGCCCTGCTGACCACCGGCTACGTCAGCGTGGTGGACGGCCAATACAAAGCCTATGGCCAGGAGCTGGAGATCGAGCGGGGNCGGCTGTTGTTTCAGGGACCTTACGACAATCCGGGNCTGGACATCCTGGCGGTACGGGAAACGCCCGAGTATGAAGTGGGGTTGGAGNTCGGCGGAACCCTGCAGCAGCCCAGCAGCCGGATACGTTCCGCTGAAGGACTGTCGGAGAGCCAGAGCATGGCGATCCTGCTGACCGGCAAGCCGCTTTCCGAGGCCTCCGCCGGTGAAGCTTACATGCTGCTCAGTGCCGTCAGCGGCCTGGGGATGAGCAGCGGGCCGGGCATCCAGGAAGAGATCGCCCGTACCCTCCACGTGGATGAACTCAGCATCAACGCTGATGATGGGTTTGAACAGAGCTCGCTCTCCGTGGGGAAATATCTCAGCCCGCGCCTGTTCGTGCGCTATGTTGTCGGTCTGTTTGACCAGGCCTACAGCGTCGAGATGGAATACCAGATGACCGATCGCCTGCGGCTGGAAGCCACTTCAGGCGAGGCGCAGAGCATCGACATGATCTACAAGATCGAGCGCTGACCGGCGTTGGTTCCCATGCCGGCTACTGCTGTCTGATGAAGGCTGGAGGCACAATGTCACACAAGAAAAGTGGCTTCCAGGCACGATGCCAGTGTCATCTGGACTGGCATTCCATAAGGTTTCAGGGTATGTTTGTCATCTAGACTATAAGTCGTGGTGGTTATCAGCCCCTTTAGTCGGTATCCCAGATTCAGATACCTCTCCTGCTCCACAATAAATAAGAAATCATCTATGAATACCAACTCGCAGAGATTGTCCGTTACTGAAAAGATTGGCTACAGCCTGGGTGACCTGGCCGCCAACCTGATTTTCCAGACTCTGGTCACCTTCATCGCCTTTTTTTATACCGATGTCTATGGCATCCCGGCGGCACAGGCGGCTGCCATCACCGCTGTGGGCGGTATCGTCGGGGCCCTGTTCACGCCAGTGATGGGGATTATCGCCGACCGTACCAGTACCCGCTGGGGTAAGTTCCGGCCATGGGTTCTGTGGACCGCCATTCCTTTTGGCGGACTCGCCCTGCTGGCATTCAGCACGCCGAACTTCAGTGAAGGCGGCAAGGTGATGTATGCCTATGCCACCTATATCCTGCTGCTGTTGATCTACGCCGCCAACAACCTGCCGTATTCAGCCCTGAGTGGCGTCCTGACCGGCAGCATGGCAGATCGCAACAGCCTGTCATCCTATCGCTTTGTGGCGGTGATGGTGGCACAGTTCATCATCCAGGTGCTGTTGCTGCCGCTGGTGCTCATCCTTGGTGGTGGAGACAAGGCCGCTGGATTTGAGAAGGCAATGCTGTTCTTCTCCATTACCGGAACAATCTTCTTCCTGATTACCTTTGCCACTACCCGTGAACGGGTGCTGCCGGTGGTGGAAGGGGGCAGCTCAGTCAAGCAGGACCTGCAGGACCTGTTCCGCAATATGCCCTGGCTGGTCATGCTGATTGTGACAGTGCTGGTGTTCATCACCTTGCCGTTGAAAGGCGGGATGTATATCTATTATTTCGAGAACTACCTGAGCGAAAGCCATCTGGCGAGCTTCCTGCAGAGCGTCGGGTTCAACAGCTTTATTGCCGGTCTCAACTCCATGCTGACGGGTATGGGGCTGACCGAATTTGCCTGGCCGGAAGATGCACCCACCTCGGCGTTCAGCCTGTTCAATGCCATTGGCATCATCATGATGATCGTGGGTATCGGCTTCTCCAAACGTCTGGCTGATAAGTTTGGCAAGCGCAATGTCTATGGCCTGTCCCTGTTCCTGTCCACCGTCTTCATCGCCGCGTTTTATTTTTATTCGCCGGAAGCCATCGGCATCATCTTTCTTTCCCAGCTGCTGCATGGTTTCTTCTACGGCATCTCCATCCCCTTGTTGTGGGCCATGATTGCCGACGTAGCGGATTATTCTGAGTGGAAAAACAACCGTCGCGCTACCGCCATTATCTTCTCGGCCATGATCCTTGGCCTCAAGGGCGGCCTGACTATCGGCAGCTCCCTGGTAGCCGGCATCCTGGCCATCTATGGCTACGAAGCAACCCTCGCGCAGCAGTCCGCCGAGACCATCAACGGTATCCGTATGGCCGTGAGTGTGTACGCCTCTCTGCCGTTCTTTATCGCGGCGGGCTGCATGTTCCTCTATTCCATCAATAAACCTTTCGAACTCAAGATCGAAGCCGAACTGGCCGAGCGTCGCCTGGCCAGTCAAAAATCGTAATTACGGAGATTTGTATCATGTCCGATCAACAGGATCTAAAAGCACTGGCGGCCAAGGCTATTTCCCAGCCGCTGGTTACCCATATCTATACCGCTGATCCTTCAGCGCACGTCTTCGATGGCAAGATCTACATCTATCCATCCCACGACATTGATGCGGGCATCCCTTTCAATGACAACGGTGATCACTTCGGCATGGAGGACTACCACGTACTGCGGATGGACAGTCCGAACGGTCCGGCTGAGGACTGCGGTGTAGCGCTGCACGTGAAGGATGTGCCCTGGGCTGAGCGTCAGATGTGGGCCCCGGATGCGGCCACCAAAGATGGCAAATATTACTTCTACTTCCCGGCCAAGCGTGCCGACGGCATCTTCCAGATTGGTGTGGCGGTAGGCGACAACCCGGCCGGCCCATTCACCCCGGAGCCGGAGCCCATCAAAGGCAGCTATTCCATCGACCCGGCCGTATTCTGTGATGACGATGGTGAACACTACATGTATTTCGGCGGCCTCTGGGGCGGTCAGCTGCAGAACTATCGCGACAACGTCTACAGTGCGGATTATCAGGAACCGGCTGCTGATGAGCCGGCACTGGGTGCGCGGGTTGCACGCCTGACCGCAGATATGAAAGAGTTTGCCGAAGCTCCCCGCGAGGTGGTGATTCTGGACGAGCAGGGCAAGCCGCTGCTGGCTGGCGACAACGCTCGCCGTTACTTCGAAGGCCCCTGGATGCACAAGTATCAGGGCAAGTACTACCTGTCGTACTCCACTGGTGACACCCACTTCCTGTGCTATGCCACCAGTGACAACCCCTACGGGCCGTTCACCTACCAGGGCCAGATTCTGACTCCAGTAGTGGGCTGGACAACGCACCACTCCATTTGTGAGTTTGAAGGCAAGTGGTATCTGTTCTATCACGACTCCATCCTGTCCGGCGGCGTTACGCACCTGCGCTCAGTGAAGATGACCGAGCTGCGCTACGATGACGAGGGGCGGATTCTGACCATCGAGCCTTACGGTAAGGAATGATGTTGAACTGCATCATCGCGCGGCCTGGCTGCGCGGTGGTGCCGGGAATTACCGGCCACAGGGATATGCCTGTGGCCGTGTAGTCTGCAAATCACTACCTAAGTCCTTCTGCTGACACGGCTTTTCCTGCCCCCGGTTTTACCGCTTTCCTGCCTTCCCCGCCTGATTGCGGATTTGAGCCTTTCCGCCCTTACTGAATCCCTGCAAGAGGTTTGCTGCTTGATCTTCTGTTTAGCTTTTATTATATTGTATTACAATATGACTGATAGATAACCATAATAAGCAGGTACTTCATGTTTCGTTCCTTTGTTCGCCGCACCTTG
>Ga0065721_10004421_pt1 | contig 28297 bp, 25 predicted proteins | sample Mesricmetagenome_FD_59108 | JGI IMG/M metagenome (GOLD analysis project Ga0065721, IMG submission 59108) | Mesophilic microbial community from rice straw/compost enrichment Sample: eDNA_1 v2 (version 2) | ecosystem: Engineered > Solid waste > Grass > Composting > Bioreactor | place: USA: Davis...
AGTTTGGCTGCGCTTGCGGAAAGCAATTTCCGGCGATGCAGCTGCCGACGCGGAGTGGTAGTTCAGTCGGTTAGAATACCGGCCTGTCACGCCGGGGGTCGCGGGTTCGAGTCCCGTCCACTCCGCCAAAATTTGCTTGAACTGCGCGCTAACCTTTTGGGGGTATAGCTCAGCTGGGAGAGCGCTTGCATGGCATGCAAGAGGTCAGCGGTTCGATCCCGCTTACCTCCACCAATTACCGGCAGCGGTATTCGGGTGGCGCGCGGTTCAATTGAAAGAGTCAAGTCCCCTTCGTCTAGAGGCCTAGGACACGACCCTTTCACGGTTGTAACAGGGGTTCGAATCCCCTAGGGGACGCCAAGTTTGGCTGCGCTTGCGGAAAGCAATTTCCGGCGATGCAGCTACCGACGCGGAGTGGTAGTTCAGTCGGTTAGAATACCGGCCTGTCACGCCGGGGGTCGCGGGTTCGAGTCCCGTCCACTCCGCCAAAGTATTTCGTTGCCTCCTTGAACGGCGCGCAATTCCCGAGGGGGTATAGCTCAGCTGGGAGAGCGCTTGCATGGCATGCAAGAGGTCAGCGGTTCGATCCCGCTTACCTCCACCACCGGACAAATGCCGGTTCGTGGCGCGGCGTTCAAGAAGGTAAGGCGTGAAATGATCACGGTTTTCGCTCAATGTAGAAAAGGCCATCCTCGGGATGGCCTTTTTGCTTTGGGGCGGCGCCTATTTTGGTGGCGATTTTCTGGCGCTAAGCCATTAGCGCGGAGGGTCAATGCCTCGTGCCGTCCGGCGCAGGGGGTGCGTGCCTGCCGATCCAGGGACGCCAGCAGGCGCGCTTCCTCGGAAAAAACCCGCATGCGACCGTCGTGGGACTGCGAATTGCCTGCTTTCGTCCCTGGGGGTCTCAGCGCTGCGCCTAGAATCCGGGCGATTGTTACGGGAGTCTGAATATGCCCTTGAAGCGACCTGGCGGTACGGCCGGCGATGAAGACAGCGCTGGGCACGGCGGGCCCCGCATCCTTAAGAAGTATCCCAACCGCCGCCTCTACGATACCCACACCAGCGCCTACATCACGCTGGCCGACGTGAAAACGATGGTGCTGGACGGACAGGACTTCGAGGTGCGCGACGCCAAGAGCGGTGAAGATCTCACGCGCAGCATCCTGCTGCAGATCATCCTGGAAGAGGAAACCGGCGGCGTTCCGATGTTCTCGACCCAGATGCTGGCGCACATCATCCGTTTCTACGGCCACGCCATGCAGGGACTCATGGGTTCCTATCTGGAAAAGAACCTGCAGACCTTTGTTGAACTGCAAAACCGTTTTGCCGAGCAGAGCCGAGGGCTGTACGACGCGCAAAAATTCACGCCCGAGATGTGGACGCAGTTCCTCAGCGGCCAGGCGCCGCTGATGCAGGGCCTCATTGGCAATTACATGGAGCAGTCCAAGAAGCTGTTCACGCAGATGCAGGAGCAGATGCAAAAACAGGCCGAAACGCTGTTTCCTAACATGCCCGGTTTTCCCGGCTCAAAACGTCAGCCTTGACGAATGCGGGACAATTCCCGCATGAGTCACCCCATTAACCCCGCCGCGCCGGCCGGCGCGGCGCCCACCATCGGTTTCGTTTCGCTGGGCTGCCCCAAGGCATTGACGGATTCCGAGCTGATCCTGACCCAGCTGCGCGCGGAAGGCTACGAAACCAGCAAGACCTACGCCGGCGCCGATCTCGTCATCGTCAACACCTGCGGCTTCATCGACGACGCCGTCAAGGAAAGCCTGGACACCATCGGCGAGGCCCTGGCCGAGAACGGCAAGGTCATCGTCACCGGTTGCCTGGGCGCGCGCGCGGGGCAGCAGGGTGGCGACAACTTGGTGCGGGAAGTCCATCCCAAGGTGTTGGCCGTCACCGGTCCGCATGCGACACAGGAGGTGATGGACGCGGTGCACCAGCACGTGCCCAAGCCGCACGACCCCTTCATCGACCTGGTGCCCGAGGCGCGCGGCGCCGCCGGCATCAAGCTGACTCCGAAGCACTACGCGTATCTGAAGATCAGCGAGGGCTGCAACCACCGCTGCAGCTTCTGCATCATCCCCAGCCTGCGCGGCGACCTGGTGTCGCGTCCGATCGGCGACGTGCTGGGCGAGGCGCGGGCGCTGTTCGAGTCCGGCGTGAAGGAACTCCTCGTCGTCAGTCAGGACACCAGCGCCTACGGTGTCGACGTGAAGTACCGAACCGGCTTCTGGGACGGCAAGCCCGTGCGCACGCGCATGCTGGAGCTGTGCGAGCAACTCGGCGCGCTGGCCGAGCAGCACGGCGCCTGGGTGCGGCTGCACTACGTCTATCCGTACCCGCACGTCGACGAGGTGCTGCCGCTGATGGCCGCCGGCCGCATCCTGCCGTACCTCGACATCCCGCTGCAGCACGCGCACCCCGACGTGCTCAAGCGCATGAAGCGCCCGGCCAGCGGCGAGAAGCACCTGGAGCGCATCGCCAAGTGGCGCGAGACCTGCCCGGAGCTGGTGATCCGCAGCACCTTCATCGCCGGCTTCCCCGGCGAGACGGAGGAAGAGTTCGAGTACCTGCTGCAGTTCATGCAGGAGGCCCAGATCGACCGCGCCGGCTGCTTCGCCTACTCGCCGGTACAGGGTGCCACGGCCAACGAGCTGCCTGGTGCCGTACCGGACGCCGTGCGCGAGGAGCGCCGCGCGCGCTTCATGGCCACGGCCGAGCGCATCTCGGTGGAGAAACTGCGCCGCCGCGTCGGCGCCACCATGCAGGTGCTGGTGGACAGCGCACCCGCGCTGGGCCGCAAGGGCGGCGTGGGCCGTACGTATGCCGATGCCCCGGAGATCGACGGCACCGTGCGCATCCTCCCGCCCGAGAAGGCTTCGCGCACGCTGAAGGTGGGCGAGTTCACGCGCGTGCGCATTGTCGCGACCGAGGGACACGACCTGGTGGGCATGCCGGTATGAGCGACAAGGGCCGCAGTACCTCGCTGATCCATCACGCCTACGTCCCGCCCGGCGGCTTCGAGTCGCCGGTGATGGCCGTGCACAAGGCCTCCACCGTGTTCTTCCCGAACACGGCGGCGCTGCGCACCCACAGCTGGCTCGACAAGTCCGCCTACACCTACGGCCTGCACGGCACGCCCACCACCTTCACGCTGGAGGCGCGCATCGCCTCGCTGGAGGGCGGCCAGCACGCACTGCTGGCGCCCAGCGGCCTGGCGGCCATCTCGCTGGTGGACATCGCGCTGCTGGCTTCGGGCGACGAGGTGCTACTGCCAGACAACGCTTACGGGCCCAGTAAAACCTTCGCGCGGCATGAGCTGAAGTCCTGGGGCATCGCCCACAAGGTCTATGACGCCATGGACCCGGCTTCCCTCGAAGTGCTGCTGACGCCGCAAGCCAAGCTCGTGTGGCTGGAGGCCGCAGGCTCCGTGACCATGGAATTCCCGGACCTGCGCGCGCTCATCCGCACCGTACGCGAGCGCGCGCCGCAGGCCGTGATCGCGCTGGACAACACCTGGGGCGCCGGCATCGCCTTCGACGCCTTCGCCCTCGGCGTGGACCTCACGGTGCACGCCTTGACCAAGTACCCCTCCGGTGGCGGCGACGTGCTCATGGGCTCCGTCGTCACCGCCGATGAGGCGCTGTACCGGCGCCTGGGCCTGGCGCACAGCCGGCTGGGCCTGGGTGTGGGCCTCAACGACGTGGAGGCGGTGCTGCGCTCGCTGCCCTCGCTGCCGCTGCGCTACGCGGCGCAGGACGCCGCCGGGCGGCAGCTGGCGCGCTGGTGCGCGCAGCGCAGCGAATTCGTGCGCGTGCTGCACCCGGCGCTGCCCGGTACGCCGGGCCACGAGCACTGGGCCGACATCTGCAGCGCCGCCGCCGGCCTGTTCACGGTGGAGCTCGACCCCCGCTACACCCCCGCGCAAGCCGACGCTGTGGTGGATGCGCTGAAGCTTTTCCGCATCGGCTGGTCCTGGGGCGGGCCGGTGAGCCTAGCTGTGCCCTATGACGCGGCCAGCCTGCGCAGCCGCCCGGTGCCTTACCGTGGCACGCTCATCCGCTTCAGCCTGGGGCTGGAGGCGGTGGAGGATCTGCAGGCCGACCTGGCGCAGGCGCTCGCCGTTCTGCACGCTCAAGCGTGAAGCCCGCGGCTCCTCGCTGGGCGCACGTGGATGCGCTCAAGGCGGTCGCGTGCCAGTTGATCGTGCTGCACCACTTGGCCTTCTACGGCCCGATGTCGGACACCGCCGCCGAGCTGGCGCCGGAGCTCATCGGCTGGCTGTCGCAGCACGCGCGCGTGGCGGTGCAGGTGTTCCTGGTGCTGGGTGGCTTCCTGGCCGCGCGCAGCCTGGCGCCGCAGGCGCGCCTGAAGCCTGGCGTGGCGCCCTGGGAGCTGCTGGGGGACCGCTACGCGCGGCTGGTGCTGCCTTACGCGGCGATGCTGCTGATCTCCATCGCCGCGTCGGCCCTGGCGCGCGAGTGGATGGACCACGACAGCATCTCCGACCCGCCGCGGCTGGGGCAGCTGTTGGCGCACCTGCTGCTGCTGCACGACCTGCTGGGCGTGGAGGCGCTGTCGGCCGGCGTCTGGTACGTGGCCATCGACTTCCAGCTCTACGCGATGCTGCTGGCGTTGCTGGTGCTGGCCCGGCGGCTGGAGCAGGGCGAAGGACGGCCGCAGCGCCGATACCTGGCGCCCGTGCTGGTGCTGCTGGGCGTGGCGGCCGCGCTGCTGTACTTCAACCTGGAACCGGACTGGGCCGTGTGGGCGCCGTACTTCTTCGGCGCCTATGGCCTGGGCGTGCTGGCCGGCTGGTGGACCGCGCCGAGGCTGCGCCTGATGCCCCTGGCCGCGCTGGCGCTGCTGGTGGGCGTGGCGCTGCTGATCGAGTTCCGCACACGCATCGCGGTGGCAGCGGCGGTGGCGCTGCTGCTGGCACTGCTGCAGTGGCGTCCGCAGTGGGTGCCCCGGGCCGACGGCCGGCTGGGGCGGCTGACCGCGGCGATCTCACGCAGCAGCTACGGCGTGTTCCTCGTGCACTTCCCGGTGTGCCTGGTGGTGAACGCGGCCTTCACCGAGTTCGTGCCGGCCGAGCCGGTGCCGCAGGCGCTGGGGATGCTGGTGGCCTGGGGCGCCAGCATGGTGGCCGGTGCGCTGTTCCATCGGCACGTGGAACAGCGGGCCATGGCCTGGGTCGCCGCGCGGCGGGCGCGCGTGCAGGGGCACAGCGGGAGTTTCAGGACGAGGTGAGGGGAGGGCCTGGGCATCACGCAAGCCAGGCCGGCTCCTCCCTGCTTCGTCACTCCCGCGAAGGCGGGAGTCCAGGCGGTCCCCAAGCCGGCCGCAAGCTGATCGGACGGCACGCCGTGCATCCCAGTGGCGTTCGGGGCACCCGTGCTTCGTCGTGGTGTGGGGCCGCCTGGATTCCCGCCTGCGCGGGCATGACGAGGTAGTAGGCGCGGCGCCTCAGCTCACGGTCTACGGCTTGGAGCTTGCGCCTCACGGCTCACTGCCGCGTGCCGCCTCAAGCCTTCGTCGACACCTTGTGCCGCATCAGCCGGCCCTTCTCGCGCTCCCAGTCGCGGGCTTTTTCGGTCTCGCGCTTGTCGTGCTGGGCCTTGCCCTTGGCCAGCGCGATCTGGGCTTTCACGCGGCCGTTCTTGTAATGCAGGTTCAGCGGCACCAGGGTGAAGCCGCGCTGCTCGACCTTGCCGATGAGGCGACGAATCTCGTCCTTCTTCATCAGCAGCTTCTTGGTGCGGTCGGCCTCGGGCACCACGTGGGTCGAGGCGCTGCGCAGCGCATTGATGCGGCAGCCGATGAGGAAGAGTTCCCCGTCGCGAATCACGACGTAGCCGTCGGTGAGCTGGATCTGGCCGGCGCGGATGGCCTTGACCTCCCAGCCCGCGAGCACCATCCCGGCCTCGAATTGCTCCTCGATGTGGTACTCGAAGCGGGCACGGCGGTTTTCGGCGATGAGAGCGGAATTGGGTGGCGGCATGAGCAACAAAAAGGGGGCCGAACGCGGCCCCTACAATCCCCGCATTGTATGAAGCACGTGAAGAAGTCGGTCCTGCTGTGGTACACGCCGCGCGAGATCTATGACCTGGTGACCGGAGTCGAGGACTACCCGGCGTTCCTGCCATGGTGCGACCGCGCCGAGGTGCTGGAGCGCACCGAGGACAGCATGATCGCGCGGCTGCACCTGCACTACGCCGGGGTGCGCCACAACTTCACCACCCGCAACGTCCAGGTCCCGGGCCGCGAGGTGCGCATGGAACTGGTCGATGGCCCGTTCTCGCTGCTGGACGGCACCTGGATCTTCCATCCCCTGGGCGCCCCGGGCTCCGAGCCCAAGGCCTGCCGCATCGAGTTCGACCTGCGCTACGCCTTCTCCAGCCGCGCGCTGGAGCTGGTCGTGAGCCCCGTGTTCGACCGCATCGCCAACACCTTCGTGGACGCGTTCGTGAAGCGCGCCGAGCAGGTCCATGGACCGCGCTGAGGCGTCTGCCATGCAGGTCGAAGTCGTGTTCAGCCCCGCGCCGCGCCAGGTCGAATGCGTGGCGCTGGAGCTGCCCGCGGGCGCGACGCTGCGGGACGCGGTGGAGGCCTCGGGCCTGCTGGCGAAACACCCGCACTTCAGCCCGCAGTCGCTGTCCTTCAGCGTCTGGGGCCGGCCGCAGCCCGCGGAGCACCCGCTGCGCGAGGGCGACCGTATCGAGCTGTGCCGCGCGCTGCAGGTGGACCCCAAGGAGGCGCGACGCCTTCGCTACAAGGGGCAGGGCGGCGAGAAGAAGCGTCGGGGCTGAGCAATGCCGTCATGCCCGCGAAGGCGGGCATCCACGAGCCGCGCGATGCGGCCCGGCCAGCGTGGACACCCGCCCCCGCCCCCGCCTGCGCGGGGGCGGGTGTGACGAAGTTCTGTTGCCGGCTCCCGACTGCGCACGTTCCGCGCCTTGGCACAAGGCGCAGCCTACCCTCAAACCTGTGGCCCGTTAGGGGGCTTCCCTATAATCCGCTTTTGCGTCTGGAGCCCTCTCATGCGCCTACTTGGCAAAGCACTCACCTTCGACGACGTGTTGTTGGTGCCGGCTTTCTCCCAGGTCCTGCCCCGCGACACCAGCCTTGCCACCAAGCTGTCGCGCAACATCTCGCTGAACCTGCCGCTGGTGTCCGCCGCCATGGACACCGTGACCGAAGCCCGCCTCGCGATCGCCATCGCGCAGGAAGGCGGCATCGGCATCGTGCACAAGAACCTCAGCCCGCAGCAGCAGGCCGCCGAGGTTGCACGCGTCAAGCGCTACGAGTCGGGCTTGCTGCGCGATCCCTTCACCGTCACCCCCGACACCACCGTGCGCCAGGTCAAGGCGCTGTCGGAACAGCACGGCATCTCCGGCTTCCCGGTGCTCGAAGGCAAGACCGTCGTCGGCATCGTCACCGGCCGCGACCTGCGCTTCGAAACCCGCATGGACGTGCCGGTGCGCCAGATCATGACCCCGCGCGAGCGGCTCATCACGGTCCAGGAAGGCGCCTCGGTGGAAGAGGGCAAGGCCCTCATGCACCAGCACAAGCTCGAACGCGTGCTCGTCGTCAACGACGCCTTCGAGCTGCGCGGCCTCATGACCGTCAAGGACATCACCAAGCAGACCACCTTCCCCAACGCCGCGCGTGACTCGCACGGCAAGCTGCGCGTGGGCGCGGCCGTCGGCGTGGGCGAGGGCACCGAGGAGCGCGTGGAGCTGCTGGTCAAGGCCGGCGTGGACGTGCTGGTGGTGGACACCGCCCACGGCCACAGCCTGGGCGTGCTGGAGCGCGTGCGCTGGGTCAAGCAGAACTTCCCGGACGTGGACGTCATCGGCGGCAACATCGCCACCGGCGCCGCCGCGCTGGCGCTGGTGGAAGCCGGCGCCGACGGCGTGAAGGTCGGCATCGGCCCCGGCTCGATCTGCACCACCCGCATCGTCGCCGGCGTGGGCGTGCCGCAGATCACCGCCATCGACAACGTCGCCACCGCGCTGATCGGCACCGGCGTGCCGCTGATCGCCGACGGCGGCATCCGCTACTCGGGCGACATCGCCAAGGCCATCGCCGCCGGCGCCAGCACCGTGATGATGGGCGGCATGTTCGCCGGCACCGAGGAGTCGCCGGGCGAGGTGTTCCTGTTCCAGGGCCGCAGCTACAAGGGCTACCGCGGCATGGGCTCCATCGGCGCCATGAAGGCCGGCTCGGCCGACCGCTACTTCCAGGAAAACGACGAGACCACCAACCCCAACGCGGACAAGCTCGTGCCCGAAGGCATCGAGGGCCGTGTGCCCTACAAGGGCTCGGTGCTGTCGATCATCTACCAGATGGCCGGCGGCCTGCGCGCCTCCATGGGCTACTGCGGCTGCGCCACCGTGGCGCAGATGCACGAGAAGGCCGAGTTCGTCGAGATCACCAGCGCCGGCGTGCGCGAGAGCCACGTCCACGACGTGCAGATCACGAAGGAAGCGCCGAACTACCGCATGGAATGACGCCGGCGCCGTGACTGCAGACTCCCGAGAAGCCTCAACGGGCAGCGCGAGCGCACCGGTGGCCGAGGCGGCAACCCGCGGCCGCCGCGCCGCGATGCCGTTCATCTTGATCACGGTGCTGATCGACATGATGTCGATCGGCCTGATCATCCCCGTGCTGCCCGCGCTGGTGGGCACCTTCACCGGCAGCGCGGCGGACCAGGCCTTCTGGTTCGGCGCGGTGAGCTTCGCCTTCGGCATCGCGAACTTCTTCGGCTCGCCGGTGCTCGGGGCGCTGTCCGACCGCTTCGGACGCCGCCCGGTGCTGCTGCTCGGTTTCTGCGGCCTGGCCTTCAGCTTCTTCGCCACGGCGCTGGCCCCGGCGCTGTGGATCCTGGTGGCGGTGCGCCTGGTCAGCGGCGCGCTGCAGGCCAACGCGGCGGTGGCGCAGTCCTACGTGGCCGACATCAGCACGCCGCAGGAGCGCGCCAAGCGCTTCGGCATGCTGGGCGCCACCTTCGGCGTGGGCTTCATCCTCGGCCCGGTGACGGGCGGGCTGCTGGGGGACATCGACCTCCACCTGCCGTTCTACGTCGCTGGCGGCCTGGCGCTGCTCAACACGCTCTATGGCGTGTTCGTGCTGCCGGAGTCGCTGCCCAAGGCGAACCGCCGGCCCTTCGAGTGGCGGCGCGCCAACCCGGTGAGCTCGCTGCGCGAGCTGCGCGCCCTGCGCGGCGTGGGCCCGCTGGTGACGGTGATGGCGCTGGGCGGCCTGGCGCAGTTCACGCTGCATTCCACCTGGGTGCTCTACACCGGTATGAAATTCGGCTGGGGCCCGCGCGAGAACGGCTGGAGCCTGTTCGCCGTGGGCCTGATGTCGGCGCTGGTGCAGGGCGGGCTGATGCGCCAGCTGCTCAAGCGCCACACGCCGCAGAAGCTCGTGCGCATGGGGCTGATCTCCTCGTCGCTGAGCTACCTGGCCTGGGGCCTCGCGCCCGAGGGCTGGATGATGTACGCCGTCATCGGCCTGAACCTGCTGGGCTTCACCGTCACCGCGGCGCTGCAGAGCATGGTGTCCAACGCGGCGGACGCCACCAGCCAGGGCCGCACCATGGGCTCCGTCGCGTCGCTCAACAGCCTGATGGCCGTGCTCGCGCCGATCACCGGCGCGGGGCTGCTGACCCTGGTGTCGCACCGTCCGCAGGGCGACTTCCTGATCGGGCTTCCCTTCTACTTCTGCGCGCTGCTGCAGGCCGTGGCCGCGGTCATCGCCTTCCGGCACTTCCGCCGCCAGCGCAGCGCCACCGCCGCCGCCTCCTCGGCGGCCTGAGAGCACTCTCATGCACGACAAGATCCTCATCCTCGACTTCGGCTCGCAGGTCACGCAGCTCATCGCGCGCCGGGTGCGCGAGGCGCACGTCTATTGCGAGATCCATCCCAACGACGTCTCCGACGACTTCATCCGCGGCTTCGGCGCCAAGGGAATCATCCTGTCGGGCAGCCACGGCAGCACCTACGAGGACCACGAGCTGCGCGCGCCGCAGGCGGTGTGGGACTCGGGCCTGCCGGTGCTGGGCATCTGCTACGGCATGCAGACCATGGCCTCGCAGCTCGGCGGCAAGGTGGAGTGGAGCGACCACCGCGAGTTCGGCTATGCCGAGGTGCGCGCGCACGGCCACACGCAGCTGCTGCAGGGCATCGAGGACTTCACCACCGCCGAAGGCCACGGGATGCTGAAGGTGTGGATGAGCCACGGCGACAAGGTCACCGGGCTGCCGCCGGGCTTCAAGCTGATGGCCTCCACGCCCTCGTGCGAGATCGCCGGCATGGCCGACGAGGACCGTCGCTACTACGCCGTGCAGTTCCACCCCGAGGTGACGCACACGCTGCAGGGCGCGGCGCTGCTCAACCGCTTCGTGCTCGACATCGCCGGCTGCAAGCCCGACTGGGTGATGAACGACTACATCGAGGAGGCGGTGGCGAAGATCCGCGAGCAGGTGGGCGACGAGGAGGTGATCCTGGGCCTGTCCGGCGGCGTGGATTCGAGCGTGGCGGCGGCGCTGATCCACCGCGCCATCGGCGACCAGCTCACCTGCGTCTTCGTGGACCACGGCCTGCTGCGCCTGAACGAAGGCCGCATGGTGATGGAGATGTTCGTCGGCAAGCTGCACGCGAAGGTGGTGCACGTCGATGCCAGCGAGCAGTTCCTGGGGCACCTGGCCGGCGTGAGCGACCCGGAGCAGAAGCGCAAGATCATCGGCCGCGAGTTCGTGGAGGTGTTCCAGGCCGAGGCCAAGAAGCTGACGAACGCCAAGTGGCTGGCGCAGGGCACGATCTACCCGGACGTGGTGGAGTCGGGCGGCACCAAGACCAAGAAGGCCGTGACGATCAAGAGCCACCACAACGTGGGCGGCCTGCCCGAGACGCTGGGCCTGAAGCTGCTGGAGCCGCTGCGCGAGCTGTTCAAGGACGAGGTGCGCGAGCTGGGCGTGGCGCTGGGCCTGCCGCCGGAGATGGTCTACCGCCATCCCTTCCCGGGCCCGGGCCTGGGCGTGCGCATCCTGGGCGAGGTCAAGCGCGAGTACGCCGACCTGCTGCGCCGGGCCGACGCGATCTTCATCGAGGAACTGCGCGGCACGCGCGACACGCACAGCGGCAAGAGCTGGTACGACCTGACCAGCCAGGCCTTCGCCGTGTTCCTGCCGGTCAAGAGCGTGGGCGTGATGGGCGATGGCCGCACCTATGACTACGTCGTGGCCCTGCGCGCCGTGCAAACCACCGACTTCATGACCGCCGACTGGGCCGAGCTGCCTTATTCGCTGCTCAAGAAAACTTCCAGCCGGATCATCAACGAGGTGCGGGGGATTTCCCGCGTGACCTACGACGTGTCGTCCAAGCCGCCGGCGACGATTGAGTGGGAATAAGTAGGGCGAAGCGGCTTGAAATAGCTGCCTAATGCCTGAAGAAGGCCGTTGACGATGGGGTATGCCCCGGAGTCAACGGCCTTTTCTTTGGTGCATTTAGGCCGAAGGGGAAGGGCCGCCGTTCAACGAGGGAAGGAAGGGCAGGAACTCGGCGGCGAGACAATCTCCCTTTTCCAAAGCCGCTCCCGCCGGCACTCGCTGTTTCCCTCTCATGTCCCCCACCACCCCAGACCACCAAGCCATGCGCCTGGCCCTCGCCCAAGCCGAGAAGGCCTACCAGGCCGGCGAGGTCCCCGTCGGCGCCGTGATCGTGCTCAACGGCGAGCCCATCGCCGAGGGCTTCAACCAGCCCATTGGCCTGCACGACCCGACGGCGCATGCCGAGATCGTCGCCCTGCGCACCGCAGCGCAGCGCCTGTCCAACTACCGGCTGCCGGAGTGCGAGCTGTTCGTCACCCTGGAGCCCTGCGCCATGTGCGCCATGGCGCTGATGCACGCGCGCTTCAAGCGCGTGGTGTTCGGTGCCACCGATCCCAAGACCGGCGTCGCGGGCTCGGTGCTGGACCTGTTCGGCTACCGCGAGCTGAACCATCACACGCTCATCGAGGGCGGGCTGCTGGGGGAGGAGTGCGGGGAACTGCTGCGGCGCTTCTTCCGGGAGAGGAGGGCGCAGCAGAAGGCGCTGCGGCAGGCGGCGTTGGAGACGGTGGGTGCCGTCCCCGGTGCGGACGGACTGCCGCCTTTGCCGGCTGCGTCTTGATGGGGCTCCGCTGGCCGTAGCGGAACTTGAGTTCCCTTATGGGAAGTCTTGTTGGGTTTCCTTGCCCGTTCCGGGGGCGGCGCCGGAGGTGGTCAGGCGGCGCAGCTGATGCCGTTGGTATGCCGGCCGCTGGGCTCGCGGCCGGCTTGGGGGCCGCCTGGATTCCCGCCTTCGCGGGAATGACGGGTTGGTGGGCGGGACGGGTCTCGCTTTTGACGACTGCGCCGCTTCAAGCGGCCCGCTCGGCTTCCGCGCGAAGAAACCGGGAAATATCGCGCACCGCATCGGCGGATGATGGAATTAGGCCCGTGCCGAATTTCGGCTCGTACCGCTCGGCATGGTCGCGGGCGATCTGATAACAAATACTGGGAGATTCCGCCGGGCGCAGCACGCACTCGATGGCTTTTTCAATCGTCAAAGCCTCCATGCTGTATGCGATCCGAATTTGCCCCCAGTGCCCTTTCCTGTAATCGTTTTGCGCGTTCACCAGCAGGGCATGCGCGGATGACAAGAGTGAATTCGAAGAGCCTGCACTGGAAGGCTCACTGTTGAAATGCCGCAGGCTCTTGATGCCGCATTCCACCGCGGCCCCGATATTTTTCCACTGGCTTGCCGTTGTGTAGTCCGGAAATTTGCGAGCCAGGAATTTCCGGTAAGCGATGTCCGCGAAATGGCTGGCGAACCTGACGGCGAAAGCGTGGTCCGCGCACAAGCGCTTGAGGGGCGTGAGCCTGGTGACGGAGAAGGATTGGCCGGCGTCAAGATCGCTCGCCAGCTTCTCCAGCCTGGTTGCGAAGTCGTTCAGCGTCTTCTGGGGCGTCGAGGCGTTCATCGGCATTGCGGCATCGGGGTGGCTGGAAGGGTGGAGTACGGGCCGGACCGTCAGCCGGCGGGCGTCTTGTGGAACTGGCCCAGGGCGCGGATGCGTGCAAGGTCGTTGTTGAAGCTTCTCTTGTAATTGGGACCAAGCCAGGCGACGCTGCTGATAAGGCCGTCGCACACATAATGGCCGCGATATGGGGTGATGGCCGTCTGAATCGAGGCGCCGGACCCACCGATGATGTCCCGAATACGGTTGGTGAGGCCGACCACGCCGTAAGCCACTTCAGCGTCAGGGTCCATGAATATCGAGTGCGAGCGCGTGTCTCTCAAATATATCCAGTGCTTCAGCTCCAGCCCTCGTATGGCGGAAACAATTTCTTCCGATAGGGCGGGCGACTTTCCTGAAAGCGCCGCAAGAGCAGAGTCGAGCAGTGAGCGGTCAGCGAAGTATTTTGAGCGTGCAGCGACCAGCGTTTCCACCAGTTCCAGTTGTTGTTTGCCCGGCGATTGGCGGTCTATCTCAAGCAGGACCGATTTGTAGCCTTCAAGGAAGGCTGCGGCATCGTTGGGATCGAGGATCATTGGTGTTGAATTTTTGAAGTTTGGCTGGCAGGTGTCTGGGTATTTTGCCAAGCGTGGTGGCTGCGGGAATTGAGGATGCAGCTTCATGTCGTTTGGGCGCTGCCGTAGCGGCTCGCGGGCTTGGGGCCGCCTCTCCCGCTTCGCGCGCGAGGGGAGGCTGACGCCGCAGTCGGCGGGCGCCGGGCGGCGCGCCGGCAGGAGCAGCGCTTTCGCGCCGTGCAAGGTGCGATGCCGCAGTCAGGAGAGCCGTTCCGCTCGGCTACGATCCCCTTCAATGAGTGCTCTCACCTTGTTTTCCCCCTCCGGCGTGATTGCCAAGGCCACGCCGCTCAGGCGGGCCGTCAAGCGCCTCACGAACCTCGGCTTTGAGGTCAGCGTGGACGAGTCCGCGCTGGCGCGCTTCCAGCGCTTCGCGGGCGACGACGACACCCGGCTCGCGGCGCTGCACCGCATCGCCGAGGCTGCGCCCTCCATCGCCCTGGCCACGCGCGGCGGCTACGGCCTCACGCGGCTGCTGGACCGCATCGACTGGAAGCTGATGGCCCGCAGCGTGGAGCAGGGCACCCGATGGGTCGGCTACAGCGACGTCACCGCGCTGCAGCTTGGCCTGCTGGCCCACACCAAGGCCGAGAGCTGGGCCGGGCCGCTGGCCCTCGACGACTTCGGCAAGGACGACGCCGCCGGCGGCCTCGACGAGATCACCCCCGCCGTGTTCTGCGAAGCCATGAACGGCGAGCTGGAGGCCGTGGGCTTCCGCACCGAGGCCGGCTTCGACGGCCTGGAAGCCAAGGGCGTGCTCTGGGGCGGCAACCTCACCGTGCTGGGATCGATGCTGGGCACGCCGCATTGGCCCAAGGTGCGCGGCGGCATCCTGTTCCTGGAAGACGTCAACGAGCATCCCTACCGCGTCGAGCGGATGCTGCTGCAGCTGCAGCAGGCCGGGGTGCTGCAGCAGCAGAAGGCGGTGCTCCTGGGCCACTTCAGCGACTGGAAGATGTCGCCGCTCGACCGCGGCTACGGCCTCAAGCAGATGGTGGAAATGCTGCGCTCGGTCTGCGCCACGCCCATCCTCACCGGGCTGCCCTTCGGCCACGTCCCGACCAAGCTCTGCCTGCCCGTGGGCCGCAAGGTCACCCTCGTCGTGGACCGGCGCGACGTGTTCATCGGCTGGGAGCACACGCACGCCCATGACGCTCACCATCACGACCACCACGATCACGACGGTGGCTGCGATCACCCGCACTAGGCCCCGCGGCACGGGTTGAGGCGGGGGTGTTGGCCACCGAACAGCGGAGGAGCCAATGGCGTCGATTCCATTTCCTGCTTGCGACTTGAACAACTCCGTCACACCCGCGAAGGCGGGTGTCCACGAATACCGGGCGGCATCCCGGCCGGCGTGGATGCCCGCCTTCGCGGGCATGACGAGGTTTTTCAGTGGTCTTCGAGAGTCGGAATGAAGGTGCTTGAAGGACTGCGGTGTCTGCTGCTACTGGCGCTGCTCCTCCCGCTGGCCGCCTGCGACAACAGCCCGTACCCGCGCGGCACCGCCCAGAGCAACACGCTGCTCAACGCCTTCCAGGAGCGCAGCCCACGCTCGCTGGACCCCACCGTCTCCTACAGCAACAACGAGACGCCCTACACCTACCAGACCTACGAGCCGCTCTACGGCTACCACTACCTCAAGCGGCCCTACGCGCTGGTGCCCAAGGCGGCCGAGGCCATCGCCGAGCCGCAGTACCTGGACGCGCAGCGCCATCCGCTGCCGCATGACGCCGACCCGGCCCGCATCGCCTTCAGCGTCTACGACATCCGCATCCGCCCCGGCATCCTGTTCGCGCCGCACCCGGCCTTCGCCCGCGACGAGCAGGGCGCCCACCGTTACCACGCGCTCAAGCCCGGCGAGCTGGCCGGCCGGCGCAGCCCGCTGGACTTCGAGCACCAGGGCACGCGCGAGCTCACGGCCGAGGATTTCGTCTACGCCCTCAAGCGCCACGCCAGCCCGCGCGTGGAAGCCTCGGTGTTCGGCGTGTTCTCCGAGCACGTGCTGGGCTTGAAGGAATTCAACGCGCTGCTGCGCGCCGAGGACGCCAAGCTGCGCCGCGACCTCCCGCCCTCGGCCCTGGACAAACCCTTCCTGGACCTGCGCCGCTGGCCGCTGGAAGGCGCGCAGGCGCCTGAAAAACACCTGCTGCGCATCACGCTGCGGGGGAAGTACCCGCAATGGAAATACTGGATGGCCATGACCTTCATGGCGCCGGTGCCCTGGGAGGCCGATGCCTTCTATGCCCAGCCCGGCATGGTCAGCGCGGGGCTGAGCCTGTCGGCCTGGCCGGTGGGCACGGGGCCGTACATGCTGGTGGAGCGCATCACCGACCGCCGCCACGTGCTGCAGCGCAACCCCAATTTCCGCGGCGAGCCCTATCCCTGCGAGGGCATGCCCGGCGACAAGGAGGCCGGGCTGCTGGACGACTGCGGCAAGACCATGCCCTTCATCGACCGCATCGTCTCCACCAACGAGCGGGAGAAACTGCCGCACAAGGCGAAGTTCATCCAGGGCTACCTGGACGTGCCGGAGATCGAGCGCCCGGAGTGGGGCATCGAGTTCCTCAGCGACATGCAGGACTCCGCCGATACCCGCCGGCTCTACGAGCAGCGCGGCTTCATCTTTCCGAAGTCGGTGGACATCAGCATCAATTACCTGGGCTTCAACTGGCGCGACCCCGTCATCGGCCGCGGCGACACGCCGCAGCAGCAGGCCAGGAACCGCAAGCTGCGCCAGGCCATCTCCATCGCCATCGACTACGAGGAAGGTTACGGGCGCATCTTCGTCAACAAGGCCGGCGAGGCCGCGCACGGTCCGCTGCCCGCTGGCCTGTTCGGCTCGCGCCACGGCACGGTGGAGGGCCACAACCCGGTGACGCACAAGGTGGTGGACCGGCAAGGTGCTGCGCCGCCCCATCGAGGAGGCCAAAAAGCTGCTGGCCGAGGCCGGCTACCCCGACGGGCGCGACGCGAAGACCGGCCGGCCGCTGGTGCTGTACTACGACTTCCAGCGCGTGCCCACGCCGGAGATCCGTGCCGAGCTGGACTGGCTCACGCGCCAGTTCGGCAAGCTCGGCATCCAGCTCGAAATCCGCGCCACGGACTACAACCAGTTCCAGGAAAAGATGCGCAACGGCCGTGCCCAGATCTTCAGCTGGGGCTGGCTGGCCGATTACCCGGACCCCGAGAATTTTCTGTTTCTGCTCTACGGCCCCAATGCCAAGGCGGGCCATGACGGCGAGAACGCCGCCAACTACGAGAACCCGGAGTACGACCGGCTCTACAAGCGCATGCAGTCGCTGGACGACGGTCCCGAGCGCCAGGCCGTGATCGACAAGATGGTGGACATCGTGCGCGAGGACGCGCCCTGGGCCTGGGGCGTGTTCCCCTACGCCGCCGCCGCGTTCCAGCCCTGGGTGCACAACGGCAAGCCCAGCCTGCTGGTGCGCGACATGGCCAAGTACTACCGGCTCGATACCGCCATGCGCGCCGAGCGCTGGGCGGCGTGGAACCGTCCGGTGTGGTGGCCGCTGCTGCTGTTGCCGCTGGCGCTGCTGGCGCTGGCGTGGCGGCTGCGCACGCACTGGCGCGCGAAGGAGTCGGCCTCGGGCCGCAGCGCCGAGTTGCCGGCGCGGCCGGTGGCCGGGGAGGGCACCGTATGACCAGCGCCATCCTGCGTCGCGCGCTCTACGCGGTGCTGGTGCTGGTGGGCGTCAACCTGATGACCTTCCTGCTCTTCTTCACGCTCAACACGCCGGACGACATGGCGCGGCTGAACATCGGCGGGCGCCGCGTCAGCCCCGAGCAGATCGAGACCTGGAAGGCCGTGCGCGGCTACGACCAGCCGCTGATGTGGAACGAGCAGGCCGAAGGCGCTGAAAAACTCACCCGCACCGTGTTCTGGCAGCGCTCGGTGTCGCTGCTGTGGCTGGACTTCGGCCGCTCGGACTCGCAGAACGCGGTGGACATCGGCCAGGAGATCCGCACCCGCATGCTGGTGAGCCTGCAGCTGGCGGTGCCGATATTCGTGCTGCAGCTCATCGCCTCGGTGGGCTTCGCGCTGGTGCTGGTGTTTTTTCGTCACTCGCGCGTCGACTTCTGGGGCGTGGTGCTGTGCGTGCTGATGCTGTCCATCAGCAGCCTCTTCTACATCATCGTCGGCCAGCTGCTGTTCTCGCGCGTGTTGAAACTGGTGCCGATCTCCGGCTGGGCGCCGGGGCTGGACGCCGTGAAATTCCTGGTGCTGCCCGTCGCCCTGAGCCTGCTGGCACGCCTGGGCGGCGAGGCGCGGCTCTACCGCGCCATGCTGCTGGAGGAGGTCAGCAAGGACCACGTGCGCACCGCCCGCGCCAAGGGTCTAAGCGAGCCCGCCGTGCTGGTGCGGCACGTGCTGCCCAACGCGATGATTCCCATCCTCACCAGCGCCGGCTCGTACCTGCCTTACGTGTTCCTGGGCAGCCTGTTGTTCGAAAGCTTCTTCGGCATTCCGGGGCTGGGCGCCTACGTGGTGGACGCGATCTCGGCGCAGGACTTCGCCGTCGTGCGCGCCATGGTGTTCCTGGGCTCGCTGCTCTATGTCGCGGCGTTTCTCTTGATCGACATCGCCTACACCTGGGTCGATCCCCGGGTGCGGCTGGAGTAGCGCCGTGCCGAAGCTCGTGCTGCTGTGGACCGACGCCGTGCTGTGGCTGCTGCTGGCCGCGCTGGCCTTCTACGGCTGGCGGCTGCGGCGGCTGCCTCCCCTGCGCGCGCCCTGGCGCCGCCTGATGCACGACGCGCCGGCGCTGTGCGCGCTGATCGTCTTCGCCGTGTTCGCCGTCGTGGCGCTGCTGGACAGCATCCACTTCCGCCGCGCGCTGCCGCCCACGGCCAGCGGCGAGGTTTTCCATGCCACGCGCACCGAGAGCCTGCTCGATGAACTGCTGGCGCGGCCCATCGCCATGCGCGAGTCCAGCTACTCCGCGCCGCTGGCGGCGGTGGCTTTCAACCGCCAGAGCGTGGAGCAGGGCGGCACGGTGGTGCGCACCTTCCCGCGCCTGCAGCACGGCGGCGCGCACCTGGCGGACCCGCAGCGCGACCGCGCCGGCGACATCGCCCGTCGCGCGCTGGCCGGCGCCGCGGGCGGTTTGATCGTGGCGGCGGGCCTGTTCGCGCTGACGGCGGGGTGGCGTGCGCGGCGCAAGGGCATCCCGTGGCGCTGGGCGCTGGAGGACGTGGTGCGCGACCGCACCCGCGTGCCGCTGCGCGCCGCGCTGCTGTGCGCCACGGCGCTGTGCCTGCTGGCCGGGGTGGTGGCCGCGCTGATGAGTCATTACCACGTGCTGGGCACGGACCGCACCGGCAACGACGTGCTGGTGCAGGCGCTCAAGAGCGTGCGCACGGCCTTCGTCATCGGCAGCCTGGCCACCATCGCCACGCTGCCGCTGGCGCTGGTGCTGGGCATCGTGGCGGGCTACCTGCGCGGCTGGGCGGACGCGGTGATCCAGTACGTCTACACGGTGCTTTCGGCGGTGCCCAACGTGCTGCTGATCGCCGCTTGCGTGCTGATGGTGCAGGTGTTCATCGACCAGCATCCGGAACTGTTCGCCACCGGTGCCGAGCGCAGCGACCTGCGGCTGTTCCTGCTGTGCCTGATCCTGGGCCTGACCGGCTGGGCGACCCTGTGCCGGCTGCTGCGCGCGGAGACCCTGAAGCTGCGCGAGATGGAGTACGTGCAGGCGGCCACGGCCTTCGGGCTGCCGGTGGGGCGGATCATGCTGCGGCACATCCTGCCCAACACGCTGCACCTGGTGCTGATCACGACGGTGCTCGATTTCTCGGCGCTGGTGCTGTACGAGGCGGTGCTGAGCTACGTGGGCGTGGGCGTGGACCCGTCGCTCAACAGCTTCGGCGGGATGATCAACCTGGCCCGCAGCGAGATGAGCCGCGATCCGCTGGTGTGGTGGAGCTTCACCAGCGCCTTCGTCTTCATGCTGGCGCTGGTGCTGTCGGCGAACCTGCTGGCGGATGGGGTCAGGGATGCCTTCGACCCGCGGGCGCGGGCGTTGAGGGTGAGGAAGGGGTGAGGGGGTGGTAAGCGAGCGCATGGCGGTTCTGGGAACACACAGCGGCCTGCTGCAGGCCGTCAGCTCGAATGCCACGCCCTCCACACCGCCATGCCCGCGAAGGCGGGCATCCACGAGTGCCGCGGTCTTCGCCTTGGAGAGGCATTGCAGCGCGGGGATGTTCCCAGGCCGCACCTCGGTATTCGTGGATTCCCGCCTGCGCGGGAATGACGAAGTAGGGAGCGGGCTGGGCCAGCTGACGGCCAACAACGGGTATCAGCCATGAACACCGTCCCGCCCACCCGCTCCTCCGCCCCCTCCAGCCACCTCGAAGCCCACGCCCTCGACGTCCGCATCGACACCGAGTCCGGCAGCCTGGCCGTGGTGGACGCGCTCACGCTCTCGCTGGCGCAGGGCCAGACCGTGGCGCTGGTGGGAGAAAGCGGCTGCGGCAAGAGCATCACCGCGCTGGCGCTGATGCGGCTGCTGCCCGAGGCCGGGCGCATCGTCGGCGGGCAGGTGAAGCTGGATGGGCAGGACCTGCTGGCGCTGCCCGAGTCCGGCATGCGCCCGTTGCGGGGCAAGCGCATCGGCATGATCTTCCAGGAGCCCGCCACCAGCCTGGACCCGGTGATGACGGTGGGCGATCAGCTCGTCGAGGCCATCGAGCGCCACCTGCCGCTGCGCGGCAACGCGGCGCGCGAGCGGGCGCGGCAGTGGCTGCGGCGCGTGGGGCTGCCGGAGCGCGCTTTCGAAAGCTACCCGTTCGCGCTCAGCGGCGGGCAGAAGCAGCGCGTGATGATCGCCATGGTGCTGGCCACCGAGCCGGACTACCTGCTGGCCGACGAGCCCACCACGGCGCTGGACGTGACCGTGCAGGCGCAGGTGATGGCGCTGCTGCGCGAGCTGCAGCGCGAGCACGGCCTGGGGCTTTTGTTGATCACGCACGATCTGGCGCTGGTCTCGGGCTTCGCACAGCAGGTGGCGCTGATGTACGCCGGGCAGCTGGTGGAGCTGGCGCCGGCGGATGCCTTCTTCCGCGCGCCGGCGCACCCGTATGCGCAGGCGCTGCTGCGCGCGCTGCCCGATGCGCGGCGGCGCGACGAAGCGCTGGCGGCCATCGCGGGCAGCGTGCCGGGGCTGTCGGAGCGGCTGAGCGGCTGCCGTTTCAAATTGCGCTGCCCGCACGCCATGCCGGTGTGCAACGGCCCGGTGCCGCTGTACCGGCCCGATGCGGGCCGGCAGGTGCGCTGCGTGTTGTACGCGCCCGGCGCGGTGCCGCCGTCGCCGCGCGAAACGGCCGAGGCGCTGCAGCCAACGGTGGACACGTTGGCGCGAGAGGATGCGGGCTCAACCGAAGCGGCGCCGCTGCTGCTGCAGGTGAAGAACCTGTCGGTGGGCTTCCCGGTGCGCAAGGGCCTGTTCCGCCGCGTGGTGGGGCATGTGGAGGCGCTGCGCGATGTGAGCTTCGACATGCGCGCCGGCCGCACGCTGGCGCTGGTGGGCGAGAGCGGCAGCGGCAAGACCACCACGGGCAAGGCGATCGTGCAGCTGCTGCGGCGCCAGGCGCGGGTGACGGGGCAGGCGCTGCTGGACGGGCGCGACCTGTTCGCCCTGCAGGGTGACGAGTTGCGCGCCGCGCGCGCGCAGGCGCAGATCGTGTTCCAGGACCCGTTCGGCTCGCTCAACCCGCGGCTGCGCGTGGCCGAGCTGCTGGAGGAGGGTTTAAGGGCGCTGCTGCCGCAGCTCGGCGCCGAGGAGCGGATGGCGCGCGTGGAGGCGCTGGCACGCCAGGTGGGCCTGCCCGCCGATGCGTTGCGGCGCTGGCCGCACGAGTTCTCGGGCGGGCAGCGGCAGCGCATCGCGATCGCCCGCGCGCTGGCGGTGCAGCCCCGGCTGCTGGTGTGCGATGAGCCGACCTCGGCGCTGGACGTGTCGGTGCAGGCTCAGATCCTGAACCTGCTGCGCGAGCTGCAGCAGCGGCTCGGCCTGGCCTATCTGTTCATCACGCACAACATCGGCGTGGTGGGCTACCTGGCGCACGAGGTGGCGGTGATGCAGGCCGGCCGCATCGTGGAACTTGGCCCGGCCGAGCAGGTGCTGCAGGACCCGCGGCACGAGTACACCAAGAGCCTGCTGGCGGCGGTGCCGCGGCTGGTGGTGCAGGGGGCTTGAGGCCCGTTGCAGCGTGATCCCGGCCGGCCTTCCCAATCTCACTTCGGCGGCATCCGGATCGCCCCGTCCAGCCGGATCGTCTCGCCGTTGAGCATCTCGTTGGTGACGATCTGGTGCACGAGCTTGGCGTAGTCGGCCGGGCGGCCCAGGCGCGCGGGGAAGGGCACGCTGGCGGCCAGCGCGTCCTGCACCTCCTGCGGCATGGCTTCCAGCATCGGCGTGCCGAAGATGCCCGGGGCGATGGTCACGCAGCGGATGCCGTGGCGCGCCAGGTCGCGCGCCAGCGGCAGCGTCATGCCCGCCACGCCGGCCTTGCTGGCGGCATAGGCCGCCTGGCCGATCTGGCCGTCGAAGGCCGCCACGCTGGCGGTGTTGATCAGCACGCCGCGCTCGCCGGTGGCTTCGGGCTCGTTGGCGCACATGGCCTCGGCGGCCAGGCGGCACATGTTGAAGGTGCCCACCAGGTTGACGTTGATGACCTTGGAGAAGAGTCCCAATGCGTGCGCACCTTCCTTGCCCACCACGCGCGCCGCAGGCGCAATGCCGGCGCAGTTGACCAGCCCCACCAGCTTGCCCAGCGACACCGCCTGCTGCACCACGGCGCGGGCGTCCGCCTCCTGGCTGACGTCGCACTTCACGAAGCTGGCGCCCAGCTCCGCGGCCAGCGCCGCGCCCTTGTCGAGCTGCAGGTCCGCCAGCACGACCTTGGCGCCCTCGCGCGCGAGCATGCGCGCCGTGCCTTCGCCCAGGCCCGAGGCCGCGCCGGTGACGATGAAAACCTTGCCTGCGATGTCCATGTCTGTCTCCTTGTGTGATTTCGGGTTTCGCTTGCCAGTGACGTATGCCGTTCGTCCCCGAGGATCGAAGGATGAACGGTGCCTGCGGCGGGCTTGCACGCAGGCGTGAAAAAGCCGCCCGGGGGCGGCTTTTCTACAACGCTTGTGAGCTCAGGCGCCGAGGGCTTCCAGGGCGCGGGCGGTGATCTCGTCCACCGAGCCCTGGCCGCTGATCTTGGCGTAGCGCGGGGCCTGCGCGTCGCCAGTGGCGGCCCAGCTGGCGTAGTAGTCCACCAGCGGACGGGTCTGGCTCTGGTAGACCTGCAGGCGCTTGCGCACGGTCTCTTCCTTGTCGTCGTCGCGCTGGATCAGCGCTTCGCCGGTCTCGTCGTCCACGCCCTCGACCTTGGGCGGGTTGAACTTGACGTGGTAGGTGCGGCCCGAGGCCACGTGCACGCGGCGGCCGGCCATGCGCTCGATGATGGCCTCATCGGGCACGTCGATCTCCAGCACCACGTCCAGCTTCACGCCGGCGTCGCGCATGGCTTGCGCCTGGGGAATGGTGCGGGGGAAGCCGTCGAACAGGAAGCCGTTGGCGCAGTCGGGCTGGGCGATGCGGTCCTTGACCAGGCCGATGATGATCTCGTCGCTGACCAGGCCGCCGGCGTCCATCACCTTCTTGGCTTCCAGGCCCAGCGGGGTACCGGCCTTCACGGCCGCGCGCAGCATGTCGCCCGTGGAGATCTGCGGAATCCCGAATTTCTTGCAGATGAAGGCTGCTTGCGTACCTTTGCCGGCGCCCGGTGCGCCCAGAAGAATGAGTCTCATGGCTTCCTTGAATGTTTGATGGCCCCTTTGGGAAAGGCGCCTGTTCGCGGCCAGGGCGGCCGTGTTGTCTCGGTCGAGAATAACATGCACGTCTTTGCGCCAAACTGACGCCAAGCAAGCGAAAAGACCTATTCGGGCCTGGATTTCGCGTGACGCTCGTCACGCAATCGGCTCACTGGCGCAGGGGTCGTCAGGGGCTCGTCAGCATGTGCGGGCTCAGGTATTGAGCCTGCGATGCGCCCGCGACGGGCGCACGGACTCAGACCGCGCTCAACCGCCGGCCAGCAGCGCGCGCACGCGCTCCAGGTCCTCGGCCGTGTCCACGCCGGGGCCGGGCGCGCGCCGCGTCACGTGCACGGCGATGCGCTCGCCATGCCAGAGCACGCGCAACTGCTCCAGCGATTCGATGCGCTCCAGCGGCGAGGTATCCAGCGCCGGGAAGCGGCGCAGGAAGCCGGCGCGGTAGGCGTAGAGGCCGATATGGCGCAGCGGCGCCGGGCTCGGCAGCGCGCCCGGCGGCACGGCGTCGCGCCAGAAGGGCACGCTGGCGCGGGTGAAGTACAGGGCGCGGCCCGCCGCGTCGAGCACCACTTTCACCACGTTGGGGCTGCGGAAATCGGCTTCGCTCTCGATGGCGTGGGCGGCGGTGCTCATCACGCAGTCGTCGCGCACGCGCAGCAGCTTGGCGCAGCCGTCGATCAGTGCGGGGTCGATCAGCGGCTCGTCGCCCTGCACATTGACCACGATGTCCTCGCCGTCCAGGCCCAGCAGCGTGCAGGCCTGGGCCAGGCGGTCGCTGCCGTTGGCGTGGTCCTTGGCGGTGAGCACGGCCTCGACGTTGTTGCGCGCGCAGGCCAGCAGGATGCGGTCGTCGTCGGCCGCAACCACCACGCGCCGGGCGCCGGAGAGCGCGGCGCGCTGCGCCACGCGCACCACCATCGGCAGCCCGCCGATGTCGGCCAGTGGCTTGTTGGGCAGCCTGGTGGAGGCCATCCGTGCCGGGATCAGGACGGTGAAGTCCTCGTCGCGCACGGTGCTCATACGGCCGCCGCGTCGCCGGGGGTGGGCGCTACCGGGGCCGGCGCATCCAGCGCGCGGGCGTCGGTTTCAAGCATCACGGGCAGGCCGTCGCGGATCGGGAAGGCCAGCCGGTCGGCCGGGCAGACCAGCTCGCGCGGCTGCAACTGCGTGTCGCGCAGCAGTTCCAGCGGGCCCTTGCACACCGGGCATACCAGCAGTTCGATCAATCGGTGGTCAAGGCTCATGGGGGACAGAAGGTGATGCGGGAAGCAGCCGGGCCAGCTCGGCCACGAAGCCGTCGGGGAGGGCGAAGTCTAGCGCCACGACCCACACGCGCGACCCGGGGCAGCGCGCCGCATCGAGCTTGATGGCGTCCTTCTCGGTCAGCACCACGTCGGGCGTGCCCGGCGGCCAAGGCAGCGTGGCGTAGTCGTGATGGTCGGCCACGGGGCAGGGCGTGAGGCTCAACCCCTGAGCCTGCAGCATGGCGAAGAAACGCTGTGGCGCGCCGATGCCGGCCGCGGCCACCACCGGCCGCCCGCGCAGGGCATGCAGCGCTTCGAGGCTGGACGGCCGGCCCGCCCACCAGTCGGCCAGTTCCACCGCGCCGGCCAGGCGGCGCTGCGCGCACCAGCCCGGCAGCGGCGTGCTGGGCGCCGCGGCGTTGTAGAGCACCAGGCTGCGCGGCGGCACGGCTTCGGGCAGCCGCTGGCGCAGCGGTCCGGCGGGAAGGGGCAGACCGTTGCCCGCGCCACGATCGTCGAAGACGATCACCTGCGCGTCGCGCGCCAGGCGCCAGTGCTGCAGCCCGTCGTCGGCCAGCAGCAGGTTCATCTCGGGATGCGTCGCGCGCAGCGCGCGGGCGGCGGCCAGCCGGTCGCGGCCCACCACCACCGGCGCGCCGCTGCGCAGGTGGATCAGCAGGGGCTCGTCGCCCACCTCGCGCGCGGCGCTGTCGCGCCGCACGGCCGCCACGGCGGCGCCGTCGCGGCCATGGCCGCGCGAGATCACGCCCGGCGTCCAGCCCAGGGCGCGCAGCGCGTGCACCAGCGCGATGACGGTGGGCGTCTTGCCCGCGCCGCCGACGATGAGGTTGCCCACCACCACCACCGGCAGCCCGGTGCTTTCAGGCACTGTCGCGCGGCGCCGGCGCTCGGCCAGCGTCTCGTACAGGGTGGAAAGCGGCTGCAGCAGCCGCGCGCCGGCCGTGGGTGACGCTTGCCACCACTGGCGCTGCAGCCAGTCGCCCGCGCGCGCCAGCGCGCCGCCGCTGGGCTCATTCCTTGTGTTGCTCGTCAATGCAGTATTCCGTTCGTCCTGAGGTATCGAAGGATGAACGGCCCCTTCCGGGGTGCAACCATCGCAGCCTCGCGGATTCGCCCTTCGATACCTCAGGGCGAACGGGTCATCTCACATCCAAAGTGGAATCGAACTCAATGTTGCGCACCGGCCTGCGTGGCAAAGGTCAGCCTGGAGAGCCCGCTGCGCCGCGCCGCGTCCAGCACGTTGACCACCGACTGGTGCGCGGCCGTGGCGTCGGCGCTGATGATCACCATCGGCTGGCTCAGGCCCTGCGCAGCGGTGCGCAGCTCGGCGGCCAGCACTTCCACGCTGCGGCCTTCAACCGGGCGCTGGTTGATGGCGTAACGGCCGTCGGCGGCCACGGCCACGATGATCTCCTGCGGGCGCTGCGGCAGCGGCTGCGCGCCGGCCGCGGGCAGCGTCACGTCCAGCGCCGTGAAGCGGCTGTAGGTGGTGGACAGCATCAGGAAGATCAGCACCACCAGCAGCACGTCGATGAATGGGATCAGGTTGATCTCCGGTTCCTCGGGCCGCGGCTTGCGGAAGTTCATCGCGCGTTCTCCGGCGGCTTCAATTCACTCACGGGTCAGGCGGCGCGTGCGGCGTGGTGCAGCAGCAGCGGCAGCAGCCGCTCGGCCGCTTGCTCCAGCGCCATCGCGTAGTCCTCCACGCGGCGGCGGAAGTGGCGGTAGAACAGCAGCGCGGGGATCGCGATGGCCAAGCCGAAGGCGGTGTTGTAGAGCGCTACCGAGATGCCGTGCGCGATCTGCTGCGGGTTGCTGCCGCCCCCTGGCGTCTGGCTGCCGAAGAGCTCGATCATGCCCACCACGGTGCCGAACAGCCCCAGCAGCGGCGCGGCCGAGGCGATGCTGCCCAGCGCGCTGAGGTAGCGCTCCAGCTCGTGCACTGCCGCGCGCCCGGCACTTTCGAAGGACTGGCGCAGGCCGCCCTCGTCGATGCGCGGCTGCTGCATCGCGCTGCGCAGCCCCGCAGCCAGCACCTCGCCCAGCACCGAATGCTCCTGCAGCTTCTGCACCACGTCGGGCGCGGGCAGGCCACCGCGCGCGAGTTGCAGCACCTCGTCCAGCAGCTTGGGCGGCACGATGCGCGCGGTGCGCAGGCTCATGAGCCTTTCGATGATCAGTGCCATGGCCAGCACCGAGCACAGCAGCAGCGGCCAGATGGGCCAGCCGGCGGCTTGTATGATCGAAAACAAGGGCGTCCCCGGGTCGTTGCGTTGGACAAAGACAGGCCCGGGACTGCTGCGCATGGAACTGGGCCACCCGGACGGACCGGCGATTATGCCGAAGGCCTCCCGCAGGCCCGCTGGCGCCGGGGTGGGGCGCCGCATCTGTCCACCGTTGCTGTGAACAAGTTTGTGGGCAGCATCGGGACAGCGCACCGAAGTGCCTGTCAGCCCGGGCCGCGGCTTGCGCTGCGGCATTTTTCAGCACCGACTTCTGAAACTCATCTTGGAGAACCGCATGGCCGAGCCGAGCACGATGGCGCGCCAGGTGTGGGGCGTGGCGGCGCTGCTGCTGGCCATGGGCGACGCGCTGGCGGCGCGCTTCGGCGCGTGCAGCGTGCGCGGCGAGCTCTCGGGCTTCACGCGCGCGGCCAGCGGGCACTGCTACTTCACGCTCAAGGACGCGGACGGGCAGGCCGCCGCGCTGCGCTGCGCGATGTTCCGCCGCGCCGCCTCGCTGGTGGACTTCAACCCGCGCGACGGCCAGCAGGTGGAGCTGCGCGGGCGCATCGCGCTGTACGAGCCGCGCGGCGAGCTGCAGTTCGTGGTCGAGGCCATGCAGCTCGTGGGCACGGGCTCACTGTACGAGCAGTTCCTGCGATTGAAAGAGCGGTTGCAGGCGCAGGGCCTGTTCGATGCGGAGCGCAAGCGTCCGCTGCCGCGCTTTCCGGCGCGCGTGGGCGTGGTCACCTCGCTGGCTGCCGCGGCGCTGCGCGACGTGCTCACCACGCTGGCGCGGCGCGCGCCGCAGGTGGAGGTCGTCATCTATCCCAGCCCGGTGCAGGGCGCCGAGGCGCCGGCGGCGCTGGTGGCCGCGCTGCAGCTGGCCAACCAGCGCCGCGAGGTGGACGTGCTGATCCTGTGCCGCGGCGGCGGCTCGCTGGAGGATTTGTGGGCCTTCAACGAAGAGCGCGTGGTGTTTGCCGTGGCCGAGAGCGGGATCCCGCTGGTGTGCGGCGTGGGCCACGAAACCGACGTGAGCCTGGCCGACTTCGCGGCCGACCTGCGCGCGCCCACGCCCACCGCCGCGGCCGAGCTGGTGGCGCCGGCGCAGGCCGAGGCGCTGGAGCAGCTGGCCACGCTGGCGCGGCGCATGCGCCGCCAGGTGCAGCGCCAGCTCGAACGCCAGGCGCAGGACCTGGACCAGCGCGCGCTGCAGCTCGCTCGCCCCGGCGCCGTGCTGGCGCGCCATGCGCAGCAACTGGATCGGCTGGAGGAGCGCGCGCGCCACGCGCTGCGGCACGCGCTGCAGCGTGCGGCCGAGGCGCCGCA
>Ga0065721_10049712_pt1 | contig 28265 bp, 14 predicted proteins | sample Mesricmetagenome_FD_59108 | JGI IMG/M metagenome (GOLD analysis project Ga0065721, IMG submission 59108) | Mesophilic microbial community from rice straw/compost enrichment Sample: eDNA_1 v2 (version 2) | ecosystem: Engineered > Solid waste > Grass > Composting > Bioreactor | place: USA: Davis...
GGCAAGACGATCGGCTTGTCCGCGCATGTCGATACGCTGGGGGCGATGGTTCGTTCGATCAAGCCGAACGGCATGCTGCGGTTTACGCCGATCGGAGGGTACGCGATGCAGACGGTAGAAGGGGAATATTGCCTCATCCATACCCGGGATGGACGCCAATACGAGGGAACGGTGCTGTCGAGCAAGCCGTCCGTCCATGTATACAGCGACGCCCGCGAATGGAAGCGGGAGGAAGCGAATATGGAAATCCGGATCGACGAAGCGGTCCAGTCGAAGGAGGATGCGGAAAAGCTGGGCATCGGCGTCGGCGACTTCATTTCGTGGGATCCGCGCACCCGCATGCTGCCGAACGGCTGGATCAAGTCGCGCCATCTGGACGACAAGGCCAGCGTGGCGGCGCTGCTCGGCTGCCTGGAATGGCTGGCCCGCACCGGGTCGGCGCCGGCGTATGCGCTGAAGCTGCTCATTTCCACTTATGAGGAAGTGGGCCACGGCAGCGCCTATATCCCGGCGGACATTACGGAGATGATCGCGGTCGATATGGGCGCGATCGGCGACGACCTGTCCGCGACGGAACGCGACGTATCCATCTGCGCCAAGGATTCCTCCGGCCCGTACGACTACGAAATGACGTCGCGCCTGATCGAGCTGGCGAAGCGCGAGGGCATCCCGCATGCGGTAGACATCTATCCGCATTACGGCTCCGACGCCTCCGCCGCGCTCCGGGGCGGCAGCAATATCCGCGCGGCGCTGCTCGGCCCGGGCGTCCATGCCTCCCACGGCATGGAGCGGACGCATGCCGACGCCGTCGTCGGCACCGCCGCTCTGCTGCTGGCTTACGTGATGGAGGAATAACGCTCGCTCTGCGCGCCTTGCTTTGCCGCCTATTTGCTTCAAATTCATCCAGAAGCCCGAACGTTTCGTTGAGAAGCTCTGACGCACAGCTGCGCAGGGGCTCGAAGATGCGTTTTCGGGCTTTTTGGACATTTAAGAAAAAGATATGCTTCCCCCATGCCGAGCTTATCTGTCAACGCGAAAAGGCAGGCGGCGTCCCCAGAGGACGGCCTCAGCCTGCACAGGCAACGCCTCCAGAGGACGGCTTCAGCCTGCACAGGCGGCGTCTCCAGAGGACGGCGTCAGCCGTTTGCGCATGCGTTTGTCGGGAAATGCCTTGCCTGCTCGGCTTCGCCCAGCCCAAAGCGGGTTCGGCGATTTAACTCCAGTGACGAATATGGTAAGATAGGCGCGACAAGAAGAAGCGGACGTCCGACTGGATATCCGGAATCGGAATATTGGCAACCATACATGGAGGCAGCGGCAACTGTCATTTGGAGAGGGGAAATGAGCGGTGCAACCGTCGATATTGATTGTGGAGGACGAGGCCAAAATCGCGCGTTTGCTGGAAATCGAGCTGGAATGCGAGGGCTATCGGACGGAAAAAGCGGCCGACGGCCACGATGCGCTGATCCGATTTCGCGAAGGCCGATGGGATCTCGTGCTGCTGGACGTCATGCTTCCCGGCATGAGCGGCTTTGAGCTGCTTCGCCGCATTCGCGGCACGGACGCGGCCACGCCCGTCATTCTGCTGACGGCCAAAGGCTCCGTCGAGGACAAGGTGGCCGGACTCGATCAAGGCGCCAACGATTATATAACGAAGCCTTTCCAAATCGAAGAGCTGCTGGCCCGCATTCGCGCCGCGCTTCGCCAGCGACCGGCAGCCGGGCAGCCGGGTCCCGCGGCGGACGGGGATTGGCTGGAGGCGGCCGATCTGAGGCTGAACGAAAAGACGCGCGAGGTCGTCAGAGGAGGCTCCGGCATCGAACTGACGCCGAGGGAGTTCGATTTGCTGCTCTATTTGCTGAAGAACAAGCGGCAGGTGCTGAATCGCGAACAGATCATCGAGGCTGTATGGGGCTTCGATTATTACGGGGATACGAACGTTGTGGACGTCTATATCCGCTACGTGCGCAAGAAGATTGACGACGGCTTCGATCCGCCGCTGATCCATACCGTTCGAGGCGTCGGCTACGTGCTGAAGGAACAGGCATGAAGCTGCGCAATAAAATTCATTTGTACACCTCGGTCGTATTTGCCGCCCTGCTGATCGTCATGAACGTTTCCATCTATTTGCTGTTCAGCACAATGTCGACGGACAGCGCGCTGAAGCAAGCCGAAGCGGAAGCGGCGGCCGTGTCCGAAGGATTAAGGCTGGCGGCGGGCGCGCTGCCGGAGGCGGAGCTGCTGCGCGCCTACGTCCCGGTCGACGGGATGCTGCGGCTGGTCGCGCCGAACGGAGACAGCCGGGCGGCGGTCACGTCGCCCTCCGAGCAGGCGTTAAACCGGCTCCCGGAGGTTTACCGCGAGACGAAGACCGTCGAAGCGATCCGCTTTGAAGGACGAAGCTACGCCTTGGCTTCGGTTCCCGTCATCTGGGCCGACGGCAGCGTGCTGAATGTCGAGGTGACCGAGAGCATGGAAGCGGTCATGGACCGGCTGGCGGTGCTGCGGCTTGTGCTGCTGCTCGTGACGGCGGCGGCGCTTGTTCCGGTCGTGCTGTCGGGGAGACTGCTCGGCAGCCTTATCATGCGGCCGATATCGGATATGACGGCGACGATGCGGGACATTCAGCGCAGCGGCGCGTTCAAGCGGCTGGAGCAGGACGGTCGGTCCAAGGACGAGCTGTATGCGATGGGCGAGACGTTTAACGGCATGATGGAACTGCTGGAAAACAACTTCGAACGGCAGAAGCAGTTCGTCTCCAACGCTTCCCATGAGCTCCGAACGCCGCTGACCGTCATTGAAAGCTATTCGAGCCTGCTGCTCCGCAGAGGCAAGGATCGGCCGGAGCTGTATGAGGAATCGCTGCAGGCGATTCATTCGGAAGCGGTGCGCCTGAAGGGAATGACGGAGCAGCTCCTGCTGCTGGCCAAGCATGGGGAGCAATGGAACGTTTCGATAAGCGCAACGGACTTGACTGCCTTGGCCGAGGAGTCCGCCCGGGCGTTCCGGCGCGCGTACGATCGGGAGGTGCAGGTTATCGCTCCCGATCGTCCGGTCCAGGCGCTGACGGATGAGCAGAAGCTGAAGCAGCTGCTGTATATCTTGTTGGATAACGCCCGCAAATACAGCGATGGAGCAATCTTGGTCACCGTTGGGGAGGCCGGGAGCCGTCGAACGATTTCCGTACAGGATCGCGGCATCGGCATCCCCAAGGCAGAACTGGACAAAGTGTTCGACCGCTTCTACCGCGTGGACGAAGCGCGCAGCCGCCAAGGCGGCGGCGCGGGCCTCGGTTTGTCGCTTGCCCGGGAAATCGCGGATGCCATTGGCGCCCGAATCGAGCTGGAAAGCGTTGAAGGGCTGGGAACGACGGCGCGCATCTCGCTGGGCGGCGCGACCGGGGCGGGCGATGCCGCCCAGCGGTCATGACAGGCGGTCGTCCTGCGGCCAAGCCCGAGGGCCGGTAGAGCCGCCGGCTGTCCTGCGGCCAAGCCCGAGGGCCGGTAGAAGCCGCCGGCTGTCCTGCGGCCAAGCTCTGAGGGCCGGTAGAAGCCGCCGGCTGTCTTGCGGCCAAGCTCGAGCGCCGGGCGAAAGCGCCGTTGGAACCGGTACGGCCGCAGCCGCAAGGGACGATGGCGCCGCTTCTCACCGGATTCTCATCTTCGGCTGGTACAATAAGCGGCAAGAGAAGGAGGGAGCTTGATGACGGTGCGTAAAATAATCGTCCTTGCGTGCGGCGTATTGCTGCTCAGCGCGCTTGCGGCGGCGGCTGCGGCGGCCGTATGGAAGCTGGGGGCTCGGGCGGAGCGGCTGAGCGAGGAAGAGGCGCTGTCGTCGGTACTCCGCTTATATCCGGGCGAAGTGACGCGGACCGAATGGGACGGAGCCGTGTACCGGATCGGTCTGACGATGGAAACGGGAAGCTACGTGCTGGAGGTTGACGGGACGGACGGCTCCGTCGTGAGCATCGCCAGAACGGACGAGGGAGCGGCAACCCCTGCGCCGGGACCGGAAACGCCGGGGGCGGACACTGAGCCGACTCCGGGGGCGGAGCCGACGCCGGCCCCGACGGAGGGAGCGTCGAAACCAGCGGCGGGAGCGACGGATCGCCCGGCCGAATCGCCCGGCTCCGGTACAACCGCGACGCCTGAGCCGTCGCCCAAACCGCCGGCGCTGCTTGGCTCCGCGGAAGCGAAACAGATTGCGCTGCGCCAAGTTCCGGGCACGGTGAAGGATGTGGAAGCCGGCAGCCGCAACGATTATTTAGTAGAGATCGAAACCGGGGACGGCAAGGAAGCCGTCGTGCAAGTGAACCGGATATCCGGAGCGGTCATGTCGGTCACCTGGGACGACGATGACGATGACGACGACGATGATGATGGCGACGACGATGATGGCGATCTCGAAGACGACGACGATTAGCGCCTTCTCATCGAATTCTAATGTTTCTGTCAGAAGGCTCTCATTTATCGGGGGTATAGTGAGATTGTAACGATAAACGAGAGCTTGAGGAGGACATGAACGATGAAAAGAAAGCTGAACAAAGCGGCGGCGGTCGGCATCTTGTCCGCGGCCGTGCTGATCGGGGGCGCCATCGGCGCCGGGACGGTCGGCCTGACTTCCGCGCAGGAAAACCGAGGAGAGGCCGCAACAGGAGCGGTCGCGCAAGCGCCGAAAGCGGCCTTGAACACGGCGGCGCAAAGCTTGCCGGCAAGCCCGGCGGCCTCCGAACCGCCGCAAACGAAACGAATCGGCAAGGAGAAAGCGAAGCAGCTGGCGCTGAACGTCGTGCAGGGCCGGGTGGAAAGCGTAGAGCTGGAGCGCTACAACGGACAGCTGTATTACGAGGTCGAAATCGACACCGGGAAACGGGATGTCGACGTCTGGATCGACGCTTACAGCGGCAAGTCGCTCGGCGTCAAGGACGACGACGATGACGATGACGACGACCGGGCCGCAGCCGCAAACAGCGGAACCCATAAGGCTTCGGCCGCGGGCAGCCCGGCTGCGTCGGCGCCGCCGGCTGCGTCGAAGCCGTCCTCATCCGGCAAAGCGAATGCCGCGGCAGCGGATATCGGCGCGGAGAAGGCGGCGCAAATCGCTCTCAAGCACGTCGGCGGCAAGGTCGTCAAGGTCGAGAAGGACCGGGACGACGGCGTGCGCTTGTATGAAGTCAAGCTTTCTGTTGACGGCAGAACGGTGGAAGTCGACGTCCATGCGGCGAACGGAAGCATCCTCAAGGTCGACCGCGACGATGACGATGATGACGACGATGATGACGATGACTGGGACGACAACTGGGATGATGACGACGATGACGACGATGACGACGATGATGATTGGGATGACGACGACCACGACGACTAAATGACAAGACGGCTGTGCCCCCTTTAGCGGGCGAGCCGTCTTTTTCTGCTATAATAGCGGTAACCTGTCGGGCCCGGCGCGGCCCGCAATGAAAGGAATGCGGCAAATGGGCAAGGCGAGCGATTTTTTTGAACGGAAAAGGGCGGAAGCGGGAATTCGCCTGAACGATGCGCAGCGCGAAGCGGCGATGCGCACGGCAGGTCCGCTGCTGCTGCTGGCTTCTCCGGGCTCCGGCAAAACGACGACGCTCTTGATGAGAATTGCGTATATGATCGAGGAACGGGGCGTCCGTCCCGAGCGGATCAAAGCCGTCACGTTCAGCAGGGCGGCGGCAAACGAAATGAAAGAGCGGTTCGGCCGCATGTTTCCCGGGCTTTCGGCGGCGGAGTTTTCGACCATTCATAGTCTCGCTTACGAAATCGTACGGATGCACGGCCGGCGTACGGGAACGGAATACCGCATCATCGAGGGCGAGGCGCAGGCGGACGGAGACGTCCGGGAAGAGGCGGGCGGCTTGCCTCTGAACAAGAAGCTTGTGCTGCGCGGGCTGTACAAGCGGATAACGGGTCATACGATGAGCGACGACGAGATGGACGGGCTGACGGCCTTTATCGGCTATGTGAAAAATAAAATGATTCCGCCCGAGCGCTGGTCCTCCGTCAAAGCCGAGGTGCAGCGGGCGGCCGATATTGTGCGGGAATACGAGACGTTCAAGAGGGCGGACCCCAGCCGGCGGCTTATCGACTACGAAGACATGCTGACCGTGGCCAATGAGGTGCTGGACAGCGAGCCCGACCTGCTGGCCCAGTTTCGCGGGAGGTACGATTATGTGCTGACGGACGAAAGCCAGGATACGTCGCTCGTGCAGCATGCCATCGTCGAGAAGCTGGCGATGGAGCATCGCAACCTGTGCGTCGTGGCGGACGACGATCAGTCGATTTACGGCTGGCGGGGAGCGGAGCCGGGGTATCTGCTCCGATTCAAGGAGTTGTACCCCGATGCGGTCGTTCTGTACATGGAACAAAACTACCGGTCGTCCAAGGAGATCGTGGAAGCGGCCGACCGGTTTATCCGGCGCAATAAGCACCGGTATGCCAAGTCGATGTTTACGGAGAACGGCTCCGCCGGGCCGATCGTATTTCGAAGCTTGTCGGACTTCCGGTACCAGGCCAAATATTTGGCGCAGCAAATGCAGCGGTTGGAGAGGCTGTCGGGGACGGCGATTTTGTACCGGAACAACGCTTCGTCGATCGCGCTTGTGAACGAGTTTGAGCGGGCGGGCATTCCGTTTCGCGTCAAGGACGCGGATCATCGCTTTTTCTCCCATTGGATCGTGCAGGACATCCTTAATTTTATGCGCATGTCGTATACGGACCGGCGGCCGGAGCTGCTGGAGGCGATTTATTCGAAAATGTCGGGGTATATCAGCAAACATCAGATCGAAGTGTTGAAAGGGATCGGGAACGGCGAGTCGGTCTTCGACAACTTGCTGCAGTTCGTGCAGCTGCAGGATTACCAGGTGAAGCTGCTGCAGGAGGCGAAGGAGACGTTTCGGCAGCTGCGGGATATGCCTCCGCTGCATGCGATTCGCGTCATTCGGGCGCGGCTCGGCTACGAAAAGGCGATCGAGCGGATGTGCGAGCGGCTTGGCTTTCGTAGAGAATATTTGATCGGCATCCTCAATACGCTGGAGGATATCGCGGAAGGGCTGGACACGCTGGAACAGTTTGCGCAGCGGCTGAAGAAGCTGGAGGCGGCGGTCAAAGGCTCCCGTTCCCGGAACGTGCGGGCGTCAGGAGGGACGGCGTCCGGTGCCGCGAATATGGAAAGCGATGAGGAAACCGGGCGGTCGACGATATCGGCGGGCGGAAATATAACGGCTGCGGGAGCCGTTACGCTGTCGACGTTTCACAGCGCCAAAGGGCTGGAGTTCGACCGCGTCTATATGATCGATCTGGTGGAAGGCGTTATTCCTTCGGCCGACGACCGCAAGCGCAAGGGAGTTATGGACGATCCGGCGGCAGCTCCGATGGAGGAAGCGGCGAGACTGTTTTATGTCGGGATGACCCGCGCCCGCGCTTATTTGGAGCTGATCGCCTACCGGGAAAAGGACGGGGAAGCGGCGGAGGAGTCGGAGTTTATGACGGCCGTGCGGGATATCGCGGACCCGGATTGGCGAGGCCGGGAGAGCGCGCGCCGCGTTGCCGGCGGCAGGCCAAGCGGCGGAAGCGGCGTCGACAGCCGCCGTGCGGCGAGCCCTGGCGGCGGCGCTGGCCGCGATGGGAGCGCCGGCACGGCAATTCGCAACGGCGGCGCTGGTCGCGCAGGGAACGCCGGCACGGCAATTCGCAGCGGCGGCGTTCCGCCGGCGTCGACGGACGGAGCGCCCGCCCGGGCACGGGGCAGCAGCCCGGGCGGGGCCGCGCCGCGAGTCATTGTTCGCGACGGCAAGCCGGGCGCGTCGAAGTCCGCGTCGTCGGCCGGCCGATCCGATCCGAATGCTTACCGTCACGAGTCGGAGCTGACGCCCGGCGCCGAAGTCCGTCATCGCGTATTCGGCGTCGGCACGATTGAAGGCGTCGGAGACGGCAAAGTGACGATCGCCTTCCCGTCCGGCCCCAAGGCTCTATCGCTGGCCGCTTGCCTGGAGCGGGGATTGCTCGGCAAGCCGTAACGGTCTTTTGTCCGAATGAGAGCGGTCATTGATGGGATGCAACTTAACCCCTGAGGATTCTGTGTTATACTTATCAGTGAAGAACATTATTTATTTTCTGAATGGAGGAGTTCTCATGGAAACGAAACATTCTTCTCATAAAGACACTCCTATAAGTAAACCAGGCCGCAGGATTGGGGCGGTTGAAAAAGTTACCCAAGACATTAGAGATGTAAATCGTGTATCTGAGCAAAGAAAAGTAAAAAAGATTGTACCGGCACCCTTAAGCGAAGGGGCAAATGACGATGCCTTGAGAAAAATCATCAGTGACATTAGACGTTCCGGCATAAAGCATCGGGCTGTTTCACCTAGAACGATTACAGCAATCAGAGTGACAAACAAAGGAATCTTGACACGAAAAAGGGCATTGAATGTTATTCAAGAAGGTCCTGTTGCTCCCTTTCGAGAGGTGTCGAAAAAACTGGCTGAAGAATCGACCCCCGTTTTTGAAAGGTACAAACATTTAGTTAAGCGGGGAGATTGAACTGTCAAATAAACGTTTGTTAATACTGGCTGGTCCCAACGGTTCAGGGAAATCGACTACGGTAAACAAAATACTAAACTCCCCCTATTATCCGGGGGAGTATATAAGCCCCGATGAAGCAGTTAAATTGTCCTTATTTGACGAAATTGTTGACCACAAGAAACGTTACATCTCGGCAATGCAATTTTGCGAAGATATTCGGAATGACCTGCTCATGAGAGGACGACCCTTTTGTTTCGAAACGGTCCTTTCCACGCCCGAAAAGATCTCCTTCCTCAGCCGCGCCAAAAAGCTTGGTTACCTAATTGAAAGTATTTACATCACAACAAAAGATCCCGATATTAATGTCAGCAGGGTAGCTAGGCGTCACTCGCAAGGGGGCCATGACGTGCCTGTGGACAAGATTCATGCAAGATATGCGAGAAGCATGGCATTAGTGCCTGACTTAATGAAGATATCGGATAATATGGTTATTATCGATAGCTCAGAAGATTACAAAGAACAGATTATCGTCGTAAAAAATAACTATAACTGGGTCGGACTGCATAGCGACACTTGGGAACCGTGGATAAAGGACAAAATTATTACTCCCCTTATGGATAGTGGATTGGAACTTGAATATCGTGAGCTAGACAGTTGGGCGAGCAAGGCTTATTTAAGTATCGAAAAAAAGAAAAATCATACTCTCATGGGCCTATTCGTTGATTAGTTGCGGTCCATGATGCTCTCGAAAGGTTATCCTATGACTAAAGAGATACAGGAACGTTGGGCAGCGGAGATCGCGGCTCAGCTTAAAGACCGGTTCGGACTGTCCGTGGGAGAAATGACGCCCATCGATAAGGGTTGGCTCAATGTCAAATGGAAGATGGAAACCGGTGATCAGCCAATTTTTGTGAAGTATTACCATCCGGACCGGTATAAGCTGCATAGCCGCCCTGAAAGAAGAAGCGCGATGGAGAAGACGCTTCAATTGCAGCAAGGGATGAGCTTAGCCGGCATACCATGCCCAGGGGTCTATTCCTATCACGAGCGGTTTATTCAGGAAACGCCATCGGGGTTATTGTATACGGTACTGGATTGGGTGGATGGTTATACGGCTCAAGCAGGGTGCTTAAATTCCGCTCAAATGTATGAATTAGGCATCGCAACCGGACGAATGCATAAATGGCTGCGATTCATACCGCCGCTGGACAAGCCGGCATGGAGTCCGGATCGGGAGGCGTACTTGCGAGAGTGGCAAGCGAACTGGGACAAGGCGCAAGAGGCGGGAGATCAAGTTGTAATGGAATGGCTCAGGCGGTCATCGGCCATTGTAGCTTCCCTAGATTTTCAACAATTCGATGCTTCTACGACCGGGTGGCTGCATTGGGATTTATGGGTGGACAACTTGCTGCTGCATGAGCGGGGATTGGCCGGCATTGTTGATTTTGATCGAATGACGATGGCGTATCCCGAAATCGATGTGGCCCGTGCCGTCTTGTCGGGTTCTTTGCGGGACGGTCAAATCCGGGTGGACTCCGCTCGAGCTTTTATGGACGGGTATCGCAGCCATTCAGAAATGCCGGGAGGCGCGCTCACCCGGGCCATGCGCATGCTGTATTTAATTGAATCTATTTGGTGGCTCCGTACGGAGGTTCGTGCCGAAAGTGAACTGCGAGGATTGCTGGGCCGGTTTGTCGACGAGATGCATTGGATTGAAGATCATTGGACAACGCTGCCGGAGCAATTGGATTCATTGTAGTCTAATACTGATAATCATGAGGCCGCCGCGCTTACCGGGCAGCCTCATGATAGTTTTTAGCGGGATGCGTTCATCCGGACATCTCGTAAATCAGAGCCGGGACGTTCATGTTCGGAAGCTGCTCTACAAATCGTGTTGCAAATAGTTCGTGCGGGACGGCCGGAGCTGCGGAACATCCATTTCCGGGCAAGGACTAGATCTCCTGAGGCGTTTGCAGTCCCAGCAGCTCGAGCCCTTTGCGCAGTAGCTCCGATACCGTCCGTACCAGCTCGATCTTCATCCGCTGCTCGGCGGGGTTGCCCGAGAGCACCTTCACATGATGATAGAACCGGTTAAAGGCTTGCGCCAGCTCCAGCAAATACCGGGCGAGCACCGACGGCTCGCAGCGCTCCGCCGCCTGGCGCAGCCGTTCCGGATAACGCGAGACGGTCTTGAGCAGCTCCCAGGCGTGCGGATCGGCGGCCGGGACATAGTCGAAGTCTGAGTCGGCTTCGGCGCAGTCGGCGTCCGCCTTGCGCAAAATGCTTGCCGTCCGGGCATACGTATATTGCAAGTACGGACCGGTCTCGCCGTCGAAGTTCAGCACTTCCTCCAGCGAAAAGTCGACGTCAAGCGTGCGCGAGTTTTTCAGGTCGCCGAACACGACCGCGCCGATGCCGAACGCTTCCGCCGCCTCTTGTTTGTTCGGGAGCGCCGGATTCTTTTCCTCTATTTTGCGCAGCGCCCGTTCGACCGCCTCGTTCAGCACGTCCTCCAGAAACACGACTTTGCCGCGCCGGGTGGACATCTTTTGCCCCTCCAGCTTCATGAGACCGAACGGAATATGCTGCAGCTTGCCGGCCCACGGGTAACCCAGCTTTTTCAGCACATGGAACACTTGTTGAAAATGCAGCGACTGCTCGCCGCCGACGACGTAAAGCAGCCGGCCGCCGCCCATGACATCATGGCGGTACAGCGCCGTCGCCAGGTCGCGCGTCGCGTAGATGGACGTGCCGTCGGACTTGACAATGATGCACGGCGGCATCCCGTATTCGTCGAGCCGCACCACCTGCGCTCCGTCGCTTTCCTCCAGCAGGCCGCGCTCCTCGAGCAGCTGCCGGACGGCATCCATTTTGTCGTTGTAGAAGCTTTCGCCCAAGTAATGGTCAAACGTTACGCCTAGCCGGTCGTACAGCTTGCGGAATTCCTTCAGGCTCTCCTCGATAAAAGAACGCCACAGCTCCGCCGCCTGCGCGTCGCCTTCCTCCAGCTTTTTGAACCAGCCTCTCGCTTCCTCCTCCAGCTCGGGATGCTTCTCCGCTTCGTCATGGAACCGGACGTACAGCTCCAAATACGCTTTGATCGGGTGCGCGTCCAGATCGACTTCATGGCCCCATCTTAAATAGGCGGCGATCATTTTGCCGAATTGCGTGCCCCAGTCGCCGAGATGGTTGACGTTGACCGTTTCATAGCCAACCTCCCTTAAAATGCGGTAAAGCGCGTTGCCGATCATCGTGGAGCGGAGATGGCCGATGCCGAACGGCTTGGCGATGTTGGGCGACGACATGTCGATAATGACGCGTTCGCCGTCTCCGATGCTCACACGCCCCAGTTCGCCGGAACGGGCGGCATGCAGCAGTTCGGCGGCAAATGCCGGCCGGTTCAGCTTGAAGTTCAGGTACGGGCCGGCGGCCGCCGCCTCGAACGTTGGCGATGCGACGGAGCCGGAAGGCGGCTCGGCGTTAGGCCGCGTGAATGCCGCGTTGAGCTGCTCCGCCAATGCCGCGGCAATCTGCTGCGGACTTTGCCTCAGCTTCTTGGCAAGCGCAAAGCAAGGCAGGGCGACGTCGCCCATATCCGCGTTCGGCGGAATTTCGAGCAGCCCGGCGATTTCTTCGCGGGTAAGCGGGAGCTGCGGCTCCAGCAGCCCGGACAGTTTGTTAACCAGCATAAAAGTTAACCTCCTTAACATATTACGTGTTTTGTTCGTTTGAACGGTAACGGATAGGCGCAGCTATGGAGCGGATATTGGATCCCTCGCCGTAACTTCGCGGTAACCATCGCCGTAGCCTCGCAGTAACCTTGACGTAACCTTCGCCGTAGCCTCGCGGTAACCCTCGCCATTGCCTCGCCGTAACCTCGCGGTAACCCTCGCGGTAACCTCGACGTAACCCGCGCTGTAACTGTGACGAACCTGACGGTTGCTAATCGAGCCAAAATGAGCGGCTTGAAAAAGTAACGAACCTTAGAGATGCTATTAACCGATTTTCGGACGATATGCCCCCACTTTTGGGCCAATAAGCTCGCTGGCGTTCATTAGATTTCTGAAGCGGCCATTTTGGTGCAAATAAGCCCGCTGAGGTTCGTTACATTACTCGCCATAATCCTCGCCGTAACCTCGCCGTAGCCTCACCGTAGCATCGCGGTAACCCTCGCCGTAGCCTCGCCGTAACTGTAACGAACCTGACGGTTGCTAATCGAGCCCAAATAATGGGTTTGAGTATGCAAGGAACTTTAGAGCGTGTGTGTCCGTTGGAACGGTTGTTTGGCTGCAAACACATAAAACCCCCGTCTCGTTTAGAGACGGGGGTAATCCCGCGGTGCCACTCCAATTATCCGAAGGTACGGCCAAGCCCGCCAATAGCGGTGCGCTAATGCGTAGGGCCCGCCCGCCAATAGCGGTGCGCTAATGCGTAGGGCCCGCCCGCCAGTGCGGTCTGCCAGTGCGTACGGCCCGCCCGCCAGTGCGGTCTGCCAATGCGTACGGCCAGCCCGTCATTCGCGGTACGCCATGCCATGCGGCCAAGCTGTCCGCCTGGACTGAATCGCGCGCGGCTGTGCGAATTGCGGCTGTCAGCTTCGGATCGCTTATGCGGTAACGGCGCCTCAGCCGGACTTTCCTACTGGGGCGGCGTCCGCTGCGGCGGCCGGCCTCCGGTTCGGAAAGCCATCTCCCGGGTCCTCTTCGCCAATCGTTCGTCCGCCGGCTTCCACCGCCCCGGCTCGCTGTTGGACGCGACTGATCGCTACTCTCCCGTTCATGGATGTTAGACAGTATTATAGCGGTTTGGCAGAAGAAATCAACAAAAAATGAATTTTTTAACCGGTTTTAAACTGGGTTTGTTAGATTATGAACGACAAAGCTTGGACGAATCCCAATACAGAAGAGATGGAGTGAGAGTGAGACGATGAAAAGGATGAACAAAACGATGACGGCGAACGCTTCCCTTCCCGTGGCCGCGTCGCGCAGCATAACGATCCGTTGCCGCCTTCTGCTTGCGATAAGCTGCGCGGCGGCGCTTATGGTTCTGCTTGCAGTCTCGGGCGCGCTGCGGGGGCAGGAGGCGCATGCGAGCGGGGCGAATGCGACGCCGTATTTGTTTATAACGAACAGTAATCTTCATATGTCGACCGTAAAAATGATGAATTTGACGGACGGGTCGATGACGACGATCGTGGACAGCGGGTTTACCTTTACCACAACCCCGACGGTGATAGAGGTCGATCAGGAAGGCGGCCATATTTTTTATGCGGATACAAACCAACATATTTCCAAGATTAGATTGTCCGATTCGGCAACCGTCGGTACGATCGATGCTGGAAATAAGGTCAACTACTTGGCATTGGACCGTTCCTCCGGCAAGCTGTATTTTACGAGCACGTTGATCGATACCGCTAATTGGACACAGAACTCCCAACTGAGAGTATGGAATCCCGGACATACGGCCGAAACGCTCTATGCGCCGACCGGCAATTATTCGAACATTCTGGGAACGGCTGTCGACGAGACGGGCGGCAACGTTTATTTCTTTCAATCTACGGGGGCCGAGGTTCATCACAACAGCTTCATGCGCATGTCGGCGGCAACGAAGGCGGTGGCCTCTTACAAGACCGGTATCGGCGGCAATTATACGGACATGGTGATCGATTCCGCCAGCCGGAAGCTTTATTATACGGTGAGCAATACGGTCGGCGCGGTCGATTTGAATACCGGAACCGAGCAAACGCTGTATACGTCGGGCAATGCGGATAATTACATCAAACATATCGATTTCGATTCCGCCTCGGGCAAAATTTATTTTGCTCTGTCCAACAATCAATATGACAGCTCCGTTACCATTTACCGCATGAATGCGGACGGTTCGGCCGTGTATCCGGTCCATACCGGCTCCAATATTAAAGGATTTGCGGTAAACGAAGTGCCGTCCTTTACGCTTCGGCCCATTGCGGATAAGACGCTGAACGGAGTGGGGGAAGGTTATTTGCCGGGGACGCAGGAGGAAAAGGAAGTACAGCTGGTTCGGACGGGCGTCGGCCGGCTGGAGCAATTGTCGGTAACGATCGGCAATTCGGACCATTTTGTCATAACGCAGCCGCCTGCGCTGACGACGCTTGACGACGACGCTTCCGAAACGTCGTTCAAGCTGAAAGCGAAGGACGATCTTCCTCCGGGCGTTTATACGACCGCCGTCACGGTGAAGGCGGACCGGATGGCCGATGTTACTTTTTATGTGACGCAAGAGGTGTACTCCGCGGATATCGCCGAAATGGCGGATCTGACGCTGAACGCCTTAACGGCCGGGTATGCGGAAGGATCGTCGAGAACGGTCACCGTTGCGCGGACGGGACAAGGAACGCTGTACAATCTGAACGTCGCGCTGAGCGGCGGGGATACGGATGCGTTCGAGATCGATCCGCCCGCAGCGACGACGCTCGACGACGCCACGCCGTCGACGACTTTCGCCTTGAAATCCCGGACCGGTCTTGCGCCGGGCGTGTACAGGGCGATCGTGTCGGTAACGGCGGAGCATAAAACGCCCAAGACGTTCGAGGTGACGCAAACCGTCCATCATTCCTATACAGTCGCTCCGATCGCCGATGCGACGCTGGATGCCTTGACGGCCGGCTATTCGGAGGGTTCGTCGAAGACGATCACCGTAACGCGGACGGGAACGGGGGTGCTGAACAACCTTTCCGTCAGCTTGAGCGGCGGAGACAGCGGAGCGTTTGCGCTCGTTCCTCCAACCGCGAACCGGCTCGATGACGCCACTTCCTCGACAAGCTTTACGGTGCAGGCCGGAGCCGGTCTGGAGACGGGCAGCTATACGGCCATCGTCACGGTCAGGGCGGATCAGATGGCGGATGTTTCGTTTGCCGTCCGTTTGACGGTGCATCCGTCCCAAGATGCCGCCTTGCGCGAATTGACCGTTTCCGCAGGCGAACTGGAGCCGGCCTTCGATGCGGACGTGTACCAATATACGGTCAGCGTGCCGCATGAAACGGCGTCAACCGAAGTAACGGCCGTTGCGAACGATGTCAAGGCGTCGTACGCGGTATATGCAGATGGAGCGCCGGCCGCCGGCACGATTCCGCTGAAGGTCGGGGTCAACCGCATCGAAGTGCAAGTAACGGCGGAGGACAATACGACCGAACTAACCTACGTCGTCGAGGTGACAAGAGCTCCGTCCGGCAACGCGGCTCTCGGCAGCCTGTCGCTGGACGGCATCCCGCTGAACGAGCCGGTGCATGCGGACACGTACGAGTATACGGCTGCGGTGCCGAACGAGACAGCTCTGACGCGGGTGAATGCCGTTCCTGCCGACCCGGCCGCAGTTGTCAGTTCCATTACAGCTAACGGCCAGCCGGCGGCGGGCGATATTGCGCTGCTCGTCGGCTCCAACGTAATCGAGGTGGAGATTACGGCCCAAGACCAGACGACGACGCTCGTATATGCCATTACGGTCGTGAGGGAAGCTTCGGACAATACGCGGCTGGAAAGCCTGGCTGTCAATCCGGGTTCGCTGGATCCGGCGTTTGCTGCCGATACGCGGACATACGCAGCGGATGTTGTTCACGAGACGGCAGCGATAACGATCACAGCAGCAGCAGAGCATGAGGCGGCGAGGCTGACGATAAACGGCGAAGAGGTCGCGAGCGGTTCAGGCGCCGATGTGGCCTTAACCGTAGGGAGCAATGCGATTCCCGTTGTCGTAACGGCGGAAAACGGAGTCGATACGGCAACGTACACCATTACGGTGAACCGGGCGGCTAGCGTGAACGCCGATTTGAGGAGCCTGGCGTTGTCGGCCGGCTCCATCGAACCCGAATTTGACACGGATACTCTCGAATACACGGCAACCGTGCCGTATGGGGCAGCGCGGCTGTCCGTAACCGCCGAAACCGCTCATGAGGGCGCAACGTTAACGATCGGCGGCATCGCGGCAGCCAGCGGGTCGGAGTCCGGGCCGGTGATGCTCCAAACGGGGGAAAACCGCATCGCCATTGTCGTAACGGCGCAGGACGGGGTCACAACCAAAAGCTACGAAGTGACGGTTACCCGGCAGCAGGCGCCTCCTCCGCCTCCGGTCCTCCCGATGCCGGATGAGAGCAGAGACAGACTGGGCGTTTACTTGAACGACATGCTGCTGGAGCGTCTTGCGAAAAGCGAAGTGGAAGCTTCAAACGGACGGGCAACGGTTGTCGTTACCTTCGATTCGGACGAGCTGGTCTCAAGGCTGAAGGAAGCGGCGAGCCCTGCCGTTCTTGTCGTGCCGATCGATACGGAGGCGGACGAAACCGCCGTTCGGTTGAGCAGCGGCGTTATTCAGGCGCTGGAGGAGAAGCGGGGCATGTTCGTCTTGCGAACGCCCGACGGCCATATCCTTCTGCCCGCAGCGGAAATTTCGGCGCAACGGATCGCCGAACGATTGTCCTTGCCGGCGCTTGAACGCTCGCCGGAGGAGTGGTCCGGCGAAGACGGACGGAGTGAGATGAACTTGCGAATAGCCGTCGCTGCCGGCGATCCGTCGAAGGCGGAGCGGCTGGAGCGCCATGCGAAGGAACAAGGATTCGCGGTCGTCGCGCCGCCGTTCGAATTTACGGTTTCGGCGGAGCATGCCGGCCGGTCGGTACGGATGGACGAGTTCTCGCGGCATGTGCAAATGGAAATTCCGCTTCCGAACGGGCGGAACCGGGGAACGGTTACGGCGGTCGCGGTGGATGAGGACGGAACGCTCCGTCATGTGCCGACCCGCTTGATCGAGAGCGGCGATGCCGTCATGGCGGCGGCATACAGCTTAAAGAGCGGCACTTATGCAGTAATCGGGCGGACGGTTGCCTTTGAAGATACGGCCGGTCATTGGGGCCGGGCAGCTATTGAAGAGCTGGCTTCCCGAATGGTGTTGAACGGCGCGGCCCCCGGCCGATTCCAACCGGATGCCGCCATTACGCGCGCCGAATTTGCCGCCATTCTCGTTCGGGCGCTGGGGCTGCCCGCCGGCGGAGCCGGGGAGCTCCCAAAGGACGTCCGGGAAGCGGATTGGCATGCCCCCGCCGTGTCGGCCGCACAGAAATACGGCATCGCCGGCGGCTATGCGGACGGCTCGTTCCGGCCGTCGGCCGTCATTACCCGTGAAGAAGCGATGGTCATGATCGGACGGGCGATGAAGACGGCGGGGCTGAACGCCGAATCGGCGGACGCCGATGCCGTGCTGGCCGCATTCGCCGATGGCGCGAACGTGAGCGGCTGGGCGAAAGAGCCGGCGGCGGCGGCCATTGCCCAAGGGCTGGTGAACGGTGCGGACGGACGGCTTCGACCGGGAGAGGCGATCAGTCGGGCGGAAACGGCTGCGATCGTTTATCGTCTGCTGCACGCAGCGGGATGGATCGGCGGCTGACAAACGCAGAGCCGGGAAGGTCGAGCAGGCAGCCGGATGGCGGGAAACGATAGAGTAATGGCGCAAGGACCGTTTCGGAGCGGCAGCTTCGGGCGGTCCTTGGTCCGTGTATACGTTTTTTAAGCGGCAGCATTTTCGCCTTGTTCTATCATTTTTCGACATGATCGGTTATCGTAAAAGAGTAGAGTACATACGTTATGCGTTGGGAATGGATGCGATGAAACGGTCGACGGTTACCATCATAGGCTTCATGCTGCTCCTGTGCTTGTTCGCGGCTAATGCGAGCAACGCGCCGGTTGATGCGGCCGAAAGGCTGCAAGAAGGTGCGGCCGACTATCAAGCCCGCAGCGGCGTGGCCGAAAGGCCGCAAGAAGGTGCGGCCGATAATCAAGCCCGCGGCGGCGTGGCCGAATGGCCGCAAGAAGGTGCGGCAGACTATCAAGCCCGCAGCGGTGTGGCTGAAAGGCCCCAAGCCGGTACGGCCGATTATCAAGCCCGCGGCGGCGTGATCGATTTGCGCGGCTGGAAGGCGGCGGAGGACGGGATCGTTCCGCTGGAGGGCGAGTGGGAGCTCTATTGGGAGCGGCTGCTGGAGCCGGCCGACATTCCGGCTGCGCTGCCGGGGGACAGCCTTCCGGAAGAGCCGGGCGGCGATCCGCCCTCGGAGCCGGCGGACCGTCCGGCCGGACCCGGGAATGCCGCCCGTGCGGGCAGCTTGGAGAGCCGTACGCAAGGGAACGGACCGGCGTCGACGAAGGCTCTGCCCCAGCCCGCTTATGTGCACGTCCCCGGCACATGGGGCTCCTATCGAGCAGACGTGGAAGGCATTTCGAACCAGGGCTACGCTACTTATCGGCTGCGAATTTTGCTGCCCGACGAGGCGGCCGGGAAGCCGCTCGCGCTGTCCGTTCCCGCCATCGCCTCCGCATATCGGCTGTGGGTGAACGGCGACTTGCTGGCCTCCAGCGGAACCCCGGAACCCGGCAAGGTCAAGCGGCAGCCGGCCACGTATCCGACGATCGCCTACTTCCAATCCGATACTGGCGTCGCGGAGCTGGTCGTCCAGGTGTCCAATGACGTGCAGCGCAAAGGCGGCATTTGGGACGATGTTTCGCTCGGGACGGCGGAGGCGGTGGCGGGCCGCCATCAATCGGCAAGCATGTACGAGATGCTGTTGTTCGGCTGCCTGGTCATTATGGGCTTTTATCATCTGATGCTGTACTTTTCGCGGCGCAAGTCGCGTTCGGATTTGTATTTTGGCATGATTTGCACATTGATGGCCGTAAGAATATCGTTTGTCGGCCAAGTGATGGCGGTGGCGCTGTTTCCGGGGATGAGCTGGGAACTGGCGATCAAGCTTGAATATTTGAGCCCGATGGGCAGCCTGCTGCTGCTGGTTCTGTTTATATACGAGCGGTACCCCGAGGAATCGGGCAAACGGTTCGCGACGCTGTCTCAATGGTGCGCCGGCCTATACTGCTCGCTCATTGCGCTGACGCCGGCCATCGTATATACGAAATTGCTGTTTGTATATTTTTACGTCGTCATCTTGCCGACCGTCGGGTATATGCTGTACGTCTATCTGCTGGCCGCAAGGCGGAAGCGTCCGGGTTCTCTGCTTAACATGGTCGGCATCGTTTGCTTATGCGCCGGCATCGTCAACGACGTGTTCTATTACAGCTTGATGACCAAGGTCGGTGATTTGGCGCCGCTCGGACTGCTGCTGTTCTTGATTACCCAGTCGGCGAATATGGCGATTCTGTTTGCCAAAGCGTTTGCCCGGGCGGAAAATCTGTCGCAGCAGCTGGCGGCGCTGAACGAGTCGCTGGAGGACAAGGTTCGCGAACGGACGGCGGAGCTGGAGCGGATGAACCGGACGCTGGAGCAGCGCAACGAGGAGCTGTCTCGCAAGGAAGAATTCCGGCGCCGCTTGCTGGCGAACATTTCGCATGAACTGATGACGCCGCTCACTTCGCTTAAAGGGTATGTCATCGCCATTTTGGACAAGCTCGTTTCGCCGCACGACGCCAGGTACTGGACGATTATTAAGGACAAAGCGGATATGCTCGAGAGAGTCATCGAGGATTTGTTCGAGCTGACGAAGCTGGAGACGCGGCAAATTCCGTTCAAGAGGAAGAAGCAGGCGATCCTCCCGTACATGCGGCAGCTGTACCGCAAATACGAGCTGGCCATCGCGGACGGCGGCTTGACGAGCCGCTTCGAGGCGGTCGGCTTCGGCAAGGAAGACGGGCATGGCGAAGGCGGGGTCTATGCGGACATCGATGCCGTCCGGATCGAGCAAGTGTATGCGAATCTGATCATGAACGCCAAAAAGTTTACGCCGCCAGGAGGAACCGTTACGGTAACGCTCGAAATCGTGCGGGAAACCGAACGGCAAGGCCAAGCGGTCGTCCATGTGGCCGACACGGGGAAGGGCATCCCGGTCTCGGAGCAGGAGCATATTTTCGACCGGTATTATCGGGGTTCGGACAAGGCCCGGCCAGGCGAATCCGGCCTTGGGCTCGGACTGGCCATTTGCAAGGAGATTGTGGCGCATCACCAAGGGGAAATCGGCGTTCTCAGCGTCGAAGGGAAAGGAAGCCGCTTTTATTTTGCCCTGCCTGTCCGCTTCGGGACGGCCGGGGACCATGAGCCGGAGGAGGATGGCGATGAGTGAAGGCAAAGTGATGCTGGTAGAGGACGACAGCGAAATTCGGGAGCTGCTGATGCTTTACTTGCGGCGGCATCGTTACGAGGTAATCGCGGCGGGCGACGGGGAAGAAGCGCTCGCGCTGGCGAAGAAGGAAGCGCCGGATTTGCTGCTTCTGGACATGATGCTGCCGGGCCGGGACGGCCTGGACGTGTGCGAGCAAATTCGCCGGACCTGCGACATACCGATTATTTTTATCAGCTGCAAAAGGGAATCGGAGGATATCATCCAAGGCCTGCAGCTTGGAGCGGACGATTATATTACGAAGCCGTTCGACCCGAACGTCGTTATCGCGCGCGTGCAGGCGCAATTGCGGCGCGCGTCGGCCTCCCGGAAGGCTTCCGCCGCTTACTTGTGGCAGGACGAGCGGCTGGAAATCGAGGCGAACAGCCTGGAGGTCCGGATCGACCGCAAGCCCGTCTCGCTGTACGCGATGGAGCGCAAGCTGCTGCTGTTTCTGGCGGGGCGGCCGAATCAGGTGTTCAGCGTCGAGCAGCTGTACGAGCAGATTTGGGGGCTGGACAAGGGAAGCGACGAGCGGACGGTCATGGTCCATATTCGCAATCTGCGCAAAAAAATCGAAAAAAACCCGCAGCGTCCCGTCTACATTCAGACCGTGCGCGGCTTCGGCTATAAATTTACAGAAAATAAATAGGCGGTTTTTAAACGGATTTTAAACTGGGTCTGCTAGATTATTAACGTCATTAACGGGATGTGATCTTGAACGCGATGGAGTGAGACAATGAAAAGGGAAAACAGCAGGCTGCGGGCGAAGGTACGTTGGTTTCGCGCGCTGGTCGGTTTAGGCGGCAAAAGGATGCGCTCCAGGGCGCTGCAGGCGCTCATCGGCGCGGCAGTTGTTCTGGGGCTGTTCGCCGTTCCGGGAGCGATGCGCGGAGCGGAGGTTCAGGCGAGCGCGGGGACGACGCCGTATTTGTATTTTTCTAACGAAAATTCGGCTAACGTTCAGATGAAAGATTTGACGACCGGAGACGTCACGACGCTGGTGACCCAAGGCACATCGGGATTTAGGTATCCGACAACGATCGATATCGATCAGGACGGCGGCTTTTTGTATTATGCGGACCGGGATTTTAATGTTCATAAAGTCGATCTGGCGAGCCGGTCGATCGTTCAGTCCTACAACTCGGAAAAATTCGTTCAATATGTGGACTTTGACCGGACGAACCGGAAGCTGTATTTCTCGGACAGTCTGGTCAGAGATGTGACGATCGAATCCCGCCTTCGGGTCATGCACGAGGACGGAAACGTGGAAACGCTGTTCGAGGATCCCGGCGTCTATGCGTCGATGTTCGGTATAGCGGCGGATCCGACGGGCAGTTACGTCTATTTTTTTCGATTGAAGGGAATTAATCCTCAAGAGGCCGTCATTTATCGCATGTCGATGGCCACGAAGGAAATTACGACGTACAAATCCGATTTCGGCGGTTATACGACGGATTTGGAAGTCGATGAAGCGAATCGAAAAATGTATTACACGGTTGGGAATCAGGTGGGCGTCATCGACTTGAATACCGGCAACGCCAGCATATTGTACAATTCGCCCAATGGCAATGAACTCATTAAACATATCGATTACGATTCCGTATCCGGCAAGGTGTACTTTTCGGTGTCTTCCGAATTTTACGACGACCGGGTGACGATTTACAGAATGAATGCGGATGGCTCAAACTTGTATGAGGTTCACAGCGGGGACAAAATTAAGGGCTTTGCGGTTAACGAAGTGCCGTCGTTTACGATGCAGCCTGTCGCGGATATTACGCTGAATGAGCTGGATGCCGGCTATGCTTCGGGTTCGCAGGAGGAGAGAGAAGTCCGCTTGACTCGGACGGGCGTAGGGGTGTTGCAAAATGTAACGGTGACGCTCGGCAATCCGGATCAGTTTGCGTTGTCGCAGCCGCCGGGACTGACGGTGCTGGACGACAATTACTCTGAGACGGCGATCAAGCTGAAAGCGAAGGACGGCTTGGCGCCAGGCATCTATACGACAATCGTTACGGTCAAAGCGGATCAAATGGCGGACGTCACCTTCAACGTCACACAGGTGGTGCATGCGTATTCGATCGCGCCGCTGGCGGATGTGACGCTGGACGAGCTGACGGCCGGTTATGCGTCTGGATCCTCGCGGACGGTGACGGTTACGCGCACGGGATCGGGCGCATTGGACAACTTGTCGGTCAGCCTGAGCGGCGCGGGAGCCGGGGCGTTTGAGCTGGCCGGACCTTCGGCGGTCCGACTGGACGACGCGACGCCTTCGGCAACGTTTGAAGTGCGGTCGCGGGATGGCTTGGCGCCCGGCACATATAAGGCAACCGTGACGGTGGCGGCGGACCGGATGACGGCCGTCACGTTCGAAGTGACGCAGGTTGTCGGGCATACGTATTCAATCGCGCCGCTGACGGACGTGACGCTGGACGAGCTGACGGCCGGTTATGCGTCTGGATCTTCGCGGACGGTGACGGTTACGCGCACGGGAACGGGCGTATTGGACAACTTGTCGGTCAGCCTGAGCGGCGCGGACGCCGGTGCGTTTGAGCTGGCCGGACCTTCGGCGGTCCGACTGGACGACGCTACGCCTTCGGCAACGTTCGAAGTGCGGTCGCGGGACGGCTTGGCGAAGGGCAATTATACCGCCGCGGTTACGGTGAGGGCGGATCGGATGGCGGACCGGACGTTCGCCGTCGGCTTGACGGTGCATCCGTCACAAGACGCGACGCTGCGGGCATTGAGCGTGTCCGCCGGGACGCTGTCGCCGAGCTTCGCGGCAGACGTGACCGATTACGACGTCAACGTGCCGCATGAAATAGATGCGATTACGGTTACGGCCGTGGCGAATGACGCGAATGCCTCTTTCACGTATTATGCGGACGGAGCTTCGGCGACCGATACGATTACGCTGAAAGTCGGGGTTACCCGCATCGAGGTTCGAGTGATCGCGGATGACAACGCAGCCAGCAGAACGTATACGATCGATGTGACGAGGGCGCCGTCCGGCAATGCGGCGATCGGCAGCCTGTCCCTGGATGGCGTAACGCTGAACGAAACGGTTCATGCGGATACTCTTTCGTATACGGCCGCGGTGCCGAATGATACGGCGCTGACACGGGTACATGCCGTTCCCGCCGATGCGAATGCGGTCGTGAGCGCCGTATTGGCGAACCAAACGCCGGCGGCGCCGGGCGAGGATATCGAGCTGTCCGTAGGAACCAACGTCATCGAGGTGGAAGTTACGGCCCAGGACAACGTGACGAAGCGGTCATATACGATAACGGTGGAACGGGCGGCCTCGGACAATGCCCGGCTGGGAAGCCTGACGTTGAGCCAAGGCGCGCTGAATCCGGCATTTGATCCGAATACGCGGTCTTATACGGTTGACGTATCCCATGAAACGGAGAGCATAAGCGTCACGGCTTCGACGGCGCACGACAGAGCGAGCATGACGGTGAACGGCCGGACCGTTGCGAGCGGTACAAGCGCGGATGCGGCGTTGTCCGTCGGAAGCAACGAAATTACGATTGTGGTCACCGCCGAGAACGGCGTCGCCACAGAGACATATACGATTACGGTAAACCGGGCAGCGAGTCTCAATGCCGACCTGAGCGGCCTTGCGTTGTCGGAAGGGACGCTCAGTCCCGACTTTGCGGCGGATGTAGCGGATTATCGGGCAACGGTGCCCTATCGGGTAACGCAGCTGACCGTAATCGCCGATGCCGCCCATGACGGCGCAACTTTGACGATCAACGGAATCGCGGCGGCCAGCGGAGCCGAATCATTGCCGATCGAGCTGAAGACGGGAGAGAACCGGATCAGCGTTATCGTGACGGCTCAAGACGGCCTGACGACCAGAACTTATGAGGTGGTCGTCGTTCGGCAATCCCCTCCGCCGCCGCCTGTCATCGTTCAACCGGACGATCAGGAGGAGGAAGCGGACAGCCTGAGCGTTTACGTGAACGGAACGCGGCTGGATGGGCTGGCCGCAAGCGAAGTCGAAGAGCGCGACGGCCGGACGATCGTTGAGGTTTCGTTCGATGAGCAGGCGCTGATCGCTCTGCTGAAGGAAGGGAAGGACCGTCCCGAAATCATCGTACCGGTCGAGAACGAAGCGGATCAAGTGTCCGTCTTGCTGAGCGGAAACCTCGTTCAAACGCTGGCGGCGAAGCAAGGCATGATTATCGTGCGGACGCCGAATGGCAGCTTCCGTCTTCCGGCTGCGGAGCTGTCGGCGGAGCGGCTTGGCGGCGCGATTGGCGTTGACCTGGCCGGACGGGCAGACAAGCGGACCGGCGGCGGTTGGCCGGGCGAGCTGACAGTGCGGTTGAGCATTGCTGCCGGAGATCCATCGATGGCTGAAACGCTGGTTCGTCTGGGGACGGAACAAGGATTTGCCGTCGCTGCGCCGCCGGCCGAGTTCACGGTTGCGGCAGAGTATAACGGCAAGTCCGTGCAAATTAGCGGATTTACGAAATACGTGCAGTATGAAGTGCCGCTTCCGGATAGCAGGAATCGGGGCACAGTCACTGCCGTCGCGGTAAACGAAGACGGAACGATCCGTCATCTTCCGACGCTGCTGGCCGAGCGTGACGGCGTCGTTCACGCCGTGGCCAGCAGCATGATAAGCGGCGCTGTCGCGTTGATCGGGCAATCGGTATCCTTTGAAGATACCGGCAGCCATTGGGGACGGGCGGCTATCGAGGATTTGGCTTCCCGAACGGTACTGAACGGTGCGGCTCCCGGCATGTTCCAGCCGGATGCGGCCATTACTCGCGCGGAGTTTGCCGCCATTGTCGTCCGGGCGCTGGGCTTGACCGGCGACGGAGGCGGGAAGCTGCCGGCGGACGTGCAAGCCGGAGATTGGCATGCCCCGGCCGTAGCGGCGGCGCAGCTGCATGGCATCGTCGGCGGCTATGAGGACGGCACCTTCCGGCCGTCGGCCGCGATCACCCGCGAGGAAGCGATGGTTATGATCGCGCGGGCGATGAAGACGGCGGGCATGGAGAGCGGGGCCGGGAATGCCGATGACGTGCTGGCCGGGTTTGCGGATGCGGAGCGGATCAGCGGCTGGGCGAAGGATGCGGCGGCGGCCGTCGTGTCCCAAGGGTTGGCGAGCGGCTCGAACGGCCAGCTCCGTCCCGGCGATGCGATCAGCCGCGCCGAAACGGCCGTCATCGTTCACCGCTTGCTGCAGGAGGCGGGATTGATTGGCGGTTGATCAGGCACGCCGGGGAGCATAACGCTCTTCGAGACCGTGCTGGAATTTTTCGAACAGGATATGGTTAAAGGACCGTTCCGGAGCCGAGGCTGCTCCGAACGGTCTTTTCTTTTGCCGGATATCGTTGGGGCCGGAAAGGTGCAAGAAATGCAGTCCGCACTGTGGTATAGTGGAGGTAACTTTGCGATGGAAACGGAGAGAGCATAGGTATGGCGCGCAACGATGATCGGACGAACAAAAGATGGGACGGGAGAAAGAGCGAGCCGGGAACGAAAGGGTCGGACAAGCTTAAGCAACGGAGCGAGGCGCGGACGAAGCCGGGTGGATCCATCAAGAGCGGTCCGGTAAAAGGCGCTGCGGGACAAACTCGCGCTGCGTCGGCTGAAGATGTGCGCGCGGGAGATCGTATTGTCGTCACGATCAAGCGGCTCGGCATTAACGGCGAAGGCGTCGGCTATTACAAGCGCAAGGCCGTATTCGTGGCAGGGGCGTTGCCCGGCGAGGTCGTCAAGGCGAAGGTGACGAAGGCGGAAGCGGGGTATTTGACGGCGGAGCTGGCCGAGATCGAGAAACGTTCGCCGGACCGCCAGACGCCGCCGTGCGCGGTCTACGAGCAATGCGGCGGCTGCCAGCTGCAGCATATGAAGTACGAGGCGCAGCTGGAGGCGAAGGAGGAAATTGTGCGCGAATCATTCCGCCGGTATGCCGGCCTCGAGGAGCTGCCGATACGGCCGATTCTCGGCATGGACGAGCCGTGGGGCTATCGGAACAAGGCGCAGCTGCAGACAGGCCGTCATGGCGACGATATCGTGACGGGCTTATATGAAGCCGGCTCGCATCGGCTGGTCGATATTAGCGGCTGCGCCATTCAGCATCCGGCCGTGAACGAAGTTATCGACGGCGTGAAGCGGGTTCTGAAGGAGCTGGACATCCCGATCTATAACGAACGGAAGAGGGAAGGGGCGGTCCGCACCATCGTCGCGCGCGTCGGACGAGCTTCCGGCTCCGTGCAGCTGACGCTCATTACCGCGGTAGACAAGCTGCCCGATGCAAGGCGGCTGATTCAGCGCATCCGGGCCGAGCTGCCGCAAGTGACGACCATCGCCCAGAACGTAAATAAAAGCAAATCGCCGCTAATCTTCGGGGATAAGACGACCGTGCTGTGGGGCGAAGAGATGCTGAACGAAACGCTGGGCGATGTGCGTTTCTCCTTGTCGCCGCGTGCATTTTTCCAATTGAATCCGGAACAGACGGTGAAGCTGTACAACGCCGCGAAGGAAGCGGCCGCGCTGGACGGCGACGAGCTGGTGGTTGACGCCTATTGCGGCTCCGGGACGATCGGCCTGTGGCTGGCGCCGCATGCCCGTGAGGTGCGCGGCATCGAGCTCATTCCCGAGGCGGTGCAGGACGCCCGCGACAATGCTCGCGCCAGCGGCATCGACAACGCGCGCTTCTACGAAGGCCGCGCCGAGCAGCTGCTGCCGGAATGGGTGAAGCAGGGCATCCGCCCCGACGTTGTCGTCGTCGACCCTCCGCGCACCGGCTGCGAGCCGCAGCTGCTGCAAGCTGTCCTCCAGGCGAAGCCGAAACGTTTCGTCTACGTTTCGTGCAACCCGTCCACCTTGGCGAAGGACGTCAAGACGCTGCTCGGCGGCGGGTACCGGCTGGAATGGGTGCAGCCGGTGGATATGTTTCCGCATACGGTGCATGTGGAGTGCGTAATAGGAATGCAACGAATCGATACGTAGAAATCCTTTGTTTTCAACACTTTGCGCGTTTTATGACTTTCACGGCAGACGGCAGCGACTTCAAAAATAAGGTGCTCAAAGACAAAATTGAGGTTTCCGTCGTTTTGGACATGGATTTAGACGTCGTATGCGTAGATATGTTGAATTCATAGGAACAGACGCTTGATTAGCGTCGCCATTTGGGTTCTAGCCCATTATTGTACATTTGTATTCCTTAACAATAGGCAACTGCATAGGATAAAAGGTAAATCATGAATCCTGAGAAGAGAGGAATGAATATGTACCTGAATACAGGCTCTCACAGTCCGTGGCATAATCCTATGCATAACAAGTGGAATAACAATTATTGGGGCTATAATTGGAACCCGCATTACTACAACTGGCTCATTAGCAACCGTTATCCATATTACAGATACCCTAAATTAATGGATTACGGATCAAAACCATTTGTAGTGAATATTGACCAAGCCGCTAAACAAAACAATACGTTCCGCACCGCTTTATGGACAGGGAAACATTTTCAAGTGACTTTGATGAGCATTAACGTTGGCGATGACATCGGTTTAGAAGTCCATCCAACTACCGATCAATTCATACGTATTGAAGAAGGCCAAGGA